>Ga0207993_1000509_pt1 | contig 15228 bp, 11 predicted proteins | sample ETN01SmetaG_2_FD_185791 | JGI IMG/M metagenome (GOLD analysis project Ga0207993, IMG submission 185791) | Marine microbial and viral communities from oxygen minimum zone, Eastern Pacific Ocean - ETNP2014F12-01SV265 (SPAdes) (version 2) | ecosystem: Environmental > Aquatic > Marine > Oceanic ...
AGATTGGGATTATAGCGAAAATATGAAGCGTCTACATCACTTTCAAAATTATAAAAGTAATCTGCTACTGCACCCTGGGTACCGCCTAGGTTTTGCCCAAGGGTGTTTTTGTAGTTGATTGATTGCTCTTGCTCTGTTTCTTCATCCTTCAAAAAGTCACAAGCACCTACAAATAAAGCAGTAGATAGTATAACAGATTTACGTAAAATTTGTTTTTTCATCAATTTAATTACAAGTTCAGCCTTAGATAGAAGTTATGAATATAATCATTTGCCAATAAAATGTCCTTGGTAATTTTAAAAACATAAATAAGAAATGAATAAAACAAACCTTATAGCAATCTTAACTATTTTATTTTCCACAAAGCTTTTTGCTGACCTCGCATCGCCTACCCCATTTATAGCTAAACAGCCTAATGGCCTAGAGCTTAGTATTTTAAATAGAGGTAATCATCTTCAGGGCTGGCATGAGCATAATGGATGGACTGTATTAAAAAATCAAGATGGTTGGTGGCTGTACGCCAAAGGAAAAGATGGGAACCTATTAGTTCCTTCCAATTTGAAAGTTGGAATTGATAACCCTGAACAATATCCAATGATCCTACAAAAGGGAATTAGACCTGAGCCCAGAGTCCTTATTGACAACGCACCTATTCCTGATCTTAATGCAACTCGCACAGATACATTTCATGTCCCACTTCTCCTAGTTGAGTTCCCTGACGCAAATGCAGTCTACTCGCCTGAAGAAATTGACATGGTGATGAACCAGGAGGGGTATACCCATTTAAATAATGAAAACAGTGGAAGTTTTAGAGATTTTTATCAAGAAATATCATACGGTAATTTTCTTCCTGTTGCTGAAGTTTCAGATTGGTTTATGGCGTCAAACGGACATGATTACTACTCTTACAACAATGGTTACCAAAGGGTTCGAGAATTAATCAGGACGGCAGTTGACGATCTAGAAGCTGCCGGGTTCGACTGGTCTGTTTTTGATAATGATAATGATGGCTATGTTGATGCGCTAAATGTAATTCATCAAGGTCCAGGCGCTGAGGAAGGTGATTATTCAAATATTTGGTCACATAAATCAAGTCTTGGGAACCTTGCTGTGAACTATGATGGAGTCATAATAAATAGTTACAATATCAGCCCTGAAATACAAAATGGTAATCTCGTAGCCATAGGCGTTTTGGCTCATGAATTTGGACATGCTCTTGGACTTCCTGACCTTTATGATACTGACTATAGCTCAAGCGGATCAGGTAAGCTAGCGTTAATGGCCAGTGGCTCATGGGGCACAAGCAATAACTCACCATGGTACCCAGCTACAATGATTGGCTGGTGTAAAGAACAACTTGGCTGGGTAGATGTAGTTGAGATCAACGATGATCTTGACGCGGTTTCCATCGAACAAACCTATTCTAGCAACATTGTATATCGTGTTAATCACTCACAGGTTGAGGAAGAATATTGGTTAATTGAAAACAGACAAAAGATTGGATCAGACACATTAATGCCAACTCCTGGGCTTACAATTTGGCATATTAATGATAACATGGCAGAAGGATGGGCTGTAAATAATGATGAGCCCTATTATGGTGTAGGTCTTGAGCAAGCCGATGGAATGTTTGCACTAGAGAATGGTGGCCCAAGCAATGGTGGTGATGTTTACCCTGGGACTACGAACAACAGAGAATTTAGTAATTCATCTAACCCCAATACGAGCAGTCTCTATGGAGAGCCATCCATGCTTCGCATCGATAACATATCTGACCCAGGTGATTTCATGACCTTTGATGTTGAATATAATGAAATAATATTGGCAACTGCCACCATCCAGGATGGTGTTGGTAATGCGTATGGAGAGGGTGTCATCTCAATTGGAATAGAAAATGATTTTGAGATAAGTGAGCTACAATTCGAACTAGAGTTTTCTCCATCATTTGTCGAAATAACAGGTGTAACAGCACTTGAGAGGACAACATTCGACTCTGTTGTAATAGAAAATGGTATCGTGACTCTAATAAATCCCACCATATCTTCGGGAGCTGGTAATATTCTAAATTTGCAATTATTTAATAATGTTGGTGTTGAGACTGATGTCAATGTAGCCTATAGCATGTGTATTGGCTACACAAGCGATGGAAGTGAGATTGGCATAAGCATTCAAGATAACGCGAACTATCAAATCCAAGGAGTAGACCAATACTTTATGGTGCAAAGTGGCAATGGAGCTATCGGAGGTGGAGCATCCTATACTATTTCTTTAGTAAACACTGTTCCCATCGCACTGACGATGTTAGAGATATCTAACTCACCAGAGATACTTATACCAAGTGCAGAGCCATTTGAAGATTTGAATGGAAATGGTGAATACAATCAGAATGAGCCCTACACTGACTGGAATCAGAACGGTCAGTGGTCTCCAATCGTTGAGCCAATTGACCTGTCAGAGGACTGGAATATTGATGTATCATTTTCAGGAAATAACCTTATCGTTGGTATTTCCAACTGGGATAGCCCACTTGAACCTGCTGCAAACGAATTATTCAAAATTAACTGCCTTGTTAGTGACCAAGCAGAACTAGGTGATGTAGCTACCATATCTACGAATGTAGGATTGATTCTAGATGCTTGGGGCAATAGCGGGGTTCCTCATGTAAACATTGATGGCACAGTAACAATTAGTGAAGTTTTATCATCTGGGAATGATCCAAGCCAGTTGCCATTAGAGTTTTCGCTTGATAGGGTACATCCAAATCCATTTAACCCTACAACATCCATCTCATTTTCAGTACCTGAGGAAAACCATGATCCAGTTTTTATCAGAGTATTTAACCTTAATGGAGGATTAGTAGCAACTTTGATTAATCAGAGCGTTCTCACTCCTGGGAATCATGTTATAATGTGGGATGCGAGCTATGTAGGATCAGGAATTTACTTTGTGGAGTTTATTGCGGGGAATACCAGGAAAATCCAAAAAATTACTTTGCTTAAATAAAACTAGGCAGTCTTTCTCTTTTTACCTGAATCATAAATAGGCTCTTTCCCATGGAGAATAACATCTTTTGTGACAATAACTCGTTCTACACCCTCCATGTCAGGTATGCAGTACATAATCTCCATTAGACACTCCTCAATGACAGATCTCAATGCCCTCGCACCTGCCTTCTTCTTTAGGGCAAGCTTAACCACTGCTTTTAAGGCAGAGCTCTGAAACTCTAAAATAATTCCTTCAATGAGGAATAGTTTTTGATATTGCTTAATGATTGAATTCTTTGGCTCTGTAAGTACTTTTAGCATGTCATCCTCATCTAAGATGTCCAAGGCGCTTATGATTGGTAAACGCCCAACTAGTTCTGGTATTAGACCGAAAGTAATTAAATCTTCTTGTCTTACATCACTAAATATGGAGTCTGCATTCTTTCTTTTTTCTTTTTCTACTGCTCCAAAGCCAAGCTCGCCCTTGCCAATCCTTCTTGAAACAATATCTTCAAGACCTGAGAAGGAACCCCCACAAATGAAGAGTATATTGGAGGTATCTATCTGAATCAAGCTTTGTTCGGGATGCTTTCTGCCTCCTTTTGGCGGAATATTTGCGATGGTACCTTCAATAATTTTTAAGAGAGCCTGTTGCACTCCCTCGCCGCTCACATCACGGGTAATAGACGCGCTAGCACTTTTCCTACCCACTTTGTCAATCTCATCAATATATATAATACCCTTTTCTGCGGCACCAATATTATAGTTTGATACCTGGAGTAGACGAACAAGTATGTTTTCAACATCCTCACCAACATATCCTGCTTCAGTTAGAGTTGTGGCATCAGCTATGGCAAATGGTACAGATAAAAATCGAGCCAATCTCTGTGCAATTAATGTTTTTCCTGTGCCAGTGGGCCCGACCATAAGTATGTTGCTCTTATCGAGCTCAACCTCTGCGGTATAAGACTGATGTATAATTCGTTTATAGTGGTTATATACCGCAACAGAAATGGATTTTTTTGCCTTACTCTGCCCAACTACGTGTAAATCCAGATAAGACTTTATTTTAGAGGGTTTTTGAAGAGTCACCTTAAAACCTGACTCTGAATTATCCTCAGGATCATTCAATTTTACTTCAGGCTCTTTCCCCTTTTGAATTCTACTCATTTCCTTTTTACAAGAATTGAATCAATTAGACCGTAGGCTTTAGCCTCTTTTGAAGTTAGATAATTATCTCGATCGGTATCAGCCTCAATCTTTTTAAGCGTCTGACCTGAGTTCTTAGCAAGAATAGAATTCAATTGTTTTTTCATTCTTAGTATCTCCTCTGCCTGAATCTCAATATCTGTGGCCTGGCCTTCAGCCCCACCCATGGGCTGATGAATCATAATCCTGGAATTGGGCAATGCCGATCTTTTCCCCTTAGCACCACCAGCAAGCAAAAAAGCACCCATGCTAGCAGCCTGTCCTAAACATATGGTTGCTACATCAGGCTTAATGTATTGCATAGTGTCGTATATTCCCATTCCTGATGTGATTACCCCACCTGGAGAATTTATGTATAAATTAATATCTTTTTCAGAGTCCTCAGCCTCAAGAAAGAGCAGCTGGGCAATGATGAGAGAAGCCATTGAGTCATTTATTGGTGTGCCCAAAAAAACTATTCTCTCTTTAAGTAATCGAGAAAATATGTCAAACGCACGTTCTGAACGGCCTGTTTGTTCCACAACCATTGGAACCAATTGGTTAAGTACTTTTTCATCAATATTCATTTTCTTTCCCTCTAAGATCTTTGGTTTGAACTTCTACCTCTTTTACCTTAGTAAATTGCTCTAAGTATTCCAAAATTATCTTTTCCATAAGACCATCCTCTAGCCTTTTAAGATTACTTGGCTTTTTATAGAATTTTCTTATTTCGTTTTCAGATGAGGTATTGGCTTCAACGAGTCGCTCAATTTCAGCATTTAAATCATCCCTAGATACTTCAAGATTACCATGATCAATTAATTTATTCCTTAACGCATACCACTTCACATTTCTCTCAGCAACCGGCATGTAATGCTCTCTTACCTTTTCATCATCTAATGGTTCTCCACTATTTTGCTTTTTTACATCCTCTATAAGATTTGTCAGGTAGTACTCCACCATGGAAGGAGCAAATGATTGATTTGTTTTTTCAATCAATGCATCTGAGAGGTCTCTCTCATATGCGGTTTTTGATCTCTCTTTAAAATTTTCAATTATCTTTTTCTCAACATCCAATCTGAGTGAATCAATCGAATCCAGATTAGGATTTATTTGCTTTACAAACTCATCATTTAATTCAGGAAGTACCTCTCGCTCAACTTTGTCCACCGTTAACTCATAGTCAGCATCTTCACCATCTTGATTTACAGGTAGTCTTAAGCGAGTTGATCCACCAGGTTTCAAACCAATCATCTTATCTTTTTGGCTATCTGTGAAGGAGCCATTGCCAACACGAAGATATTGCTTTTCAAATTTTTTGCCAATAATAGCCACACCTGAATCATCTAACTTTTGAAGCGTGCAAACTAAATAATCACCCTCGATTGCTCCATCTTCAACTGTTGACATGGAGGCATTTGCTTTCCTTAATTGCATGATTGCATCTTCAATATCTTGATCATCATGAATGTAGGTGGTACGCTGTACAGATAAGGTATTTTTTTTCAACTTTGGCAACTTTACATCTGGTTCAACCTCAAAAACTGCAAGGAACGACAAGTCTTCATTCATATGAAATTGAATGTCTTTCACCTCAGCCTTATTAACTGGGTTCAAACTTTCTTGATTTATTGCAGCTAAATAATATTTTTGGAAATTACTATCTAAAAATTCGGCCTCAATATTTGCTTGGAACTGGCCAAGTAATCTATCTCGGGGGATTTTACCTGAACGAAAACCTGGCATTTTTACTTTTTTACTAAACTTTCTTAATGAAATCTCGAAGTCTGATTCAATTTCGCTCCAGGGAATATCAACGTTTATCTCTCTGGTGTAATCATTTATATTTTTTGTTTTTACTTTCACTTTTTATCCTGAAAAATAGCTGGCGAATTTAGGCTAAGTTTCTGTTTAGCCTAAAAAAGAATTCTAATTTTTATTTTGGTAACTAGAGCAAAATTATAATCTTGATAACTACACATATTATGAATTCATTATAATATTTAATAAAAATTGTATATCAAGCAGTGATGTTTCTCCATCACTATTAATATCAGATATTGATTGAGAGCATATTCCAATATCCATATCATTTGTCATATCACCAAGTAGAAGCAGGTCGATTACATTGAGTTCTCCAGAGTTGTCCATGTCTCCTACAGTCCAGCTCAAGCATGCATCCGTGGGTGATGCCAAAAAAGAATACCAACCAGCCAGTGGGCTCTTTTCCATTCGACCTGAATAGTCTGCTGCTTGAATGTAGTACTGGATAATCCCTGTATCCACAAGAGCAGGAATTCCACCCAACCATCTGTCCATATTTTCAGGAATATCGGACGGATATAGTTGTCGACTTTCCCATTGTTCAGTACCAAGTTCTCTCCAAAAAACTCTTACAGAATCTGAGATAGTACCCATACCACTCAGGTCATCTACCACTGCCTCCAAGAGGTATTCACTGTTAACAGGTTCGGTACCATTATTAAGAGGGTTGTGGAATATTTGCAACATTTCTAAATCAGGAATACCCTTGACCCTACAGTGCAGAGCATCCGTTGATTCCCAGCTACCTGTAAATCCTAGAACTTGGTAGCCAGGCATTGCATGTTCATACACTGCAATGGCTTCATCATCCCAGCTCCCTCCCATAATCGGGACTAATATTTTCTCATTAATAATTAAAGAATTTGTATATGGCTGATTGTTAGGAGTCCATACTCGATAGAGCTGCCATGGCTCTCCCCAAACATTAATGGCACTAGAAAAATATGAGGCAGCTTCTTCAATTTCATCGTATTGCGGATGAGTTTCTGGAACTTCTCTAATCAATACCTTTGTTGGACTAAGATATTTCCCCCAGCAATCTATGTGATCAATGTATGTATTGTTTGGGTCCTCAACTACATGGTAAGTATCTATCCCATAGTATGCCTGCATTATTGAATCAACATCATGTTCCGAGATCAAATTCTCTTCGTAAACAAGGTCTGAGGATGCCGCAATTCCTAGACCGTCAGTCATGTAGTTTCCACCTGCATGAATTAGATCAGTAGCATAATATGGGACATCCAAATGGTTCGACATCTTTAATGGTGCTTCATTATCATTTTGTCTAGGACGATTATAGGTAAAGTCTGCAATTGATATATTGCTGTTACCATCAACTATCCACCAAGGACCATAATCTCTAGTCCAATAACTATCTGTTGGCCCAATTACGAAATCTACATTCTCCATATTTACACCACTATTTTCCAATACAGAATTAGCATTATTTTGCTGATTTGAAGATACCAGACAATAAATGATTAAGTCTTGAGATATTTCAGAAATAATATCAATAGATATGCCAAAAGGATAGCGTATCAAAACACCCTGCATTCTTTCATATTCTGCTATGTTTCTAACTGGTGAAGGTGGAGGATCAGTATCTCTTCCCATTGAATATATTTCTCCCCACCTTGCGATTTCATCATCCGTTAAACCAATTGGTAATTCAACAGATGATCCATTAGCTATTACAAGATTGAATAAAAATATTAAATAGATTGTAATTCTCATTGAAAGTATAAAGTAAGAATTACTAATACTTGAATATATTGTATTGTGTTAAATCAGATAGTAGACTGCTGATAGCACTAATGCCTATTGTCTAAGACGGTAGGTCGCTCCTTCCATTGTTTTTAGAAATCTTTCAATCTGATTAGCGGTGTGGAAAAGTTCATCCATTGGAACAAATACATCACTTGGATATTCTACGTCATCATAGTCGCGAAGAAAGTTTGCTTCAAGTTTTAGGACAACATCACGTAATACCATTGGAGGGATCTCCTTGTTCCTCATAAAATTAATCTGAAGGTTGAGTTGACCCGTTGAGGTCATGTGAAACAATGGTATTGTGCCGACATCGGTATCACATCTAAAGGTCAATGTCCCATGATCTGATCCACGTCCCCAGGATACATCATCAGCATATTTTTCGGTAAATTCAATAATCATAACTCCAACTTTAGCGATTTCTCTATTACACTGTTCTCTCATATGATCAATGAATAAATCCTTATCCCAGTTCGACATAAAATGCACCTCAAGTATTTAATTAATGGATTATAGGCGAGGTTTAATTTAATAAAATACTATGGCAACATTTTACTTTAATTAATCGGATATAATTCAAAAAACATTGCACCATCAAACCTGTAGTTACCATCTTGTTTTATATATTCCAATAGATCTACGTTTACCGTTTTCTTTAGTTCACTAGATGCATGGACTAGGTTTGAACGATTCAAAACATACCCTTCATGTGCCATTACTATCCCTAATTTGAAATAGTCCTTTTTCACAAAAGCAATACCACAAATTGGCGGCAATTTTTTCATAACATCAGCGTCTATTTTATCAGTTGGTATAAATGATATAGTTTCGTTTAGAGACCAATCTATATCTAAAAATAATTCTCCATTATGCTTTTTATTCAATTCAATATCTACTTGCTCAGTGTATTTTGGGTCAATGATCAAATCTGTAATATTTACATTCATTGGGTGGTTTAAAATTCTATCAGATGTGAAATGCCAGCGATAATTATAGCTTGGAACTTTTACATTCTGTTCATTCGGTTTATAGTGAATTTCTATCATACTCTTTTTAGCGTTCTTTAGGCTGTATGTATTTGCATAGGCCAATGTCGTGAGAACATGTACCGTGCAATCAGAAGAATCATAACGAATGATAGGATCATTGTCTTTTTCATTTTCTTCTCCTAGGCAATATAACCCATAGGGAGTACCAACCCGCCAAAGATTAATAGCGATTAGCCTTGAATCAAATTCAGAATATTGTTCATGGATTCTCTTCAAGTGATATTCAAAATCTTTATCATTTAGTGTCCAAGGTTTCGGCAATGTATTAATCCAACTGAACGGATCGTTGGCTTCGGCACAGCATACTATAAACAGAGCAAGTAGCAGGTATTTTTTAATCATATAAATGATATTGTTTCTTCATAATTATATAATCATCTAAACCAGTCTTTAGAATTCTTTTGATATCTTCAACCATAAAGTCTTTTTCAAAAGTTTTTCTTATTGTATCATTTCCCACAGCTTTATCAAACATCTCTAGTTGATTTTTGGAGGCCTCAATGAAAGGATTTTTACTTGGATATAGTTTATTGTGTTCCTGCATAAAATAGAACTGAACTAAAATCAGATCAATCTTATCTTGATCAGTGATATGTAAATGTATTCCTCCAATATTGTCACCTTTGTATTTGGCATAATATGGTTTGTAGTGAACCGGTCTAAAAATAACTCCTTCCAAGCCAAGTAAATTCATTTTTTCTGCAAGTTGATTTGCATTAATCCACGGTGCTCCCAATGTCATAAATGGTGTTGTATATCCAACGCCATTTGAAAAAAAACCTAATTCACCTACTATACCAGTTGCCACCATATATAATGGCGTATTCGAATTTGGGACATGTGGCGAGGTCGGAACCCAATGAAGACCCAGATCACTGTAGTTAGTATTTCTGTTATAATTTTTCATTTTTATAATTTTTAAATTGCATTTACCACCTTTAAGCCAGCCTTGTTCATTAATCATTTTTGCCAACTCCCCACTTGTAAGCCCATGAACATATGGAATGGGATACCTTCCTATAAATGATTTGAAACTCAAAGATAAAATATTTCCCTCAATCTTTTTAAGTCCTAGAGGATTGGGCCTATCCAAAACCATAAATTCTAGTCCGCTTTCCTGAGCCGCCTCCATTGCCAAACCCATTGTTGATATATATGTATATGATCTTATTCCTATATCCTGAATGTCAAAAACTAAGATATCCAAATTTTTGAGCATATCCTTGTTAGGCTTTTTGTTATTTCCATAAAGAGAATAAAGCGGTATTCCATAAATTGAATCAGTTTTATTATAAATTTTTTCCCCTGCTGAAGCTGATCCAAAGAGACCATGCTCTGGGCTAAATATGGCTTTTAGATCAACGTTTTCTGATTTAGTAAAAGCATCAATATTCTGCACCATTTTACTAGTTACACCCGTTTGATTTGTAATTAAACCAACTTTTTTACCTTTTAAGTGTGAGCAATTGTCCTCTAGCAATACATCAAGTCCAGTCATGAAAGGCTGTTTTAATTGTGGTTCAATATGGACATTCCCTGTATTGGCTACGCAGTTTAATTGTATAGTAAAGACTGCAATAATGAAAATAAAAATTTTAATTGTTGTTAAAAATGTTTTCATTCGGTAATTAATTTATTCAATTTATCTTTAATGGATGTCAATTTCAATTGAACAACAAATTGGACAACTTATTATAGCAGGTTTTCGTGGTATGGAAGTTGATCAAGAAAGCAATATCGCAAAATATATTCAAGAATACAACATTGGAGGAGTAATTCTATATGATGAAGATCTTGAAATTGGGGGTTCGGGAACAAGAAACATAAAATCCCCAAATCAAGTAAAAGAATTAACTAACCAACTACAAACTTTAGCAGATAATAGTCTGCTTATTTCAATCGATCAAGAGGGTGGTGAAGTCCATAGGCTCAGGACTGTTTATGGTTTTGATGAAACACCATCTTGGAATCATATAGGCCTTTTAAACAATGAACTAATGACAAAGCAATTTTCAAGGTCAATGGCAAATACTCTATCTAATCTTGGCATTAACCTTAACTTTGCTCCTGTTCTCGATCTTGATCATGGGATTGGTACGGTTATAAGTGATTCAAAACGAGCTTTTTCGTCTGACCCAAAAACTGTAAAAGAGAATTCAAGAATTTTTATCAGTCAGCATAAACAAGCTGGGGTAATTACATGTGGCAAACATTTCCCAGGGCTAGGATCTGCCTCTGGGGATACTCATGAGGGATTTACCGATATTTCGGACACATGGACTGTCAAGGATCTTTTACCATTTGATGAAATGATAAAAAGTGGAGATCTAGACATGGTTATGATTTCTCATGCATTCGATAAGAAACTAGACCCTATCTACCCTTCCTCACTTTCAAAAATAATCATAAATGACATGTTAAGGTTAGATCTTGGATATGATGGTCCTGTAATTTGTGATGATCCTAGTATGAGAGCTATCTCTGACCACTACAGCTTACATGAAACATTTGAACTCATGCTAAACGCTGGTGTGGACCTATTCTGTTTAGGCAATAATTTAATTTACGACCCTGACTATATTCCAAAATCCATAAACGCAATTGTGGACCTAGTAAATTCAAAAAAGATAAGCGAAAGCAGAATTTCAGAATCAATTCAAAGAGTAAATATTCTTAAAAGGAAGTATAACATCAATGAACGATGATCTCCTTGCAGGGATTGATTGTGGCGCAACAAAGGTTATGATACAGTCAGGTGTTTATTCTTCAACGACAAATAAAATTTCACCGGGCTCTATCAATCATGAATTTTACTATTCAGATCACCCAGATTGGAATTCCAAGTTTATACCTGTTCCCTTGGACACTCAAAAGAGTGAATATCAGTCAGATAATATTTCCTTATCCTATGAGGAGATTAATCAGGGCAATGTCATTATTGATACTATTGTCTCATCAATAAAAATTATTGAAGATCATAAAATTGGATTGTGCTACCCAGGAATAAAAAATTATAAAGGTATAGTTATGATGGCAAACGGCCCTCGAATACCAAATCTCACTCATCATATTCATCCTGTAAAAAATATCTTAAATGATTCAGATTGTTGCGTAACTGGTGAATTAAAATCCACAATCGGCATGATGCAAGACACAAGAAATGGCATATACATTGGAGGAGGCACAGGAATCGCTGATGGTATTATTTTCAATGGCGAGATTTTAAACTTAATAAATACTGCTGGTGTACCTCGGAGCTGGGAAATAAATGTAAGTTCAAATGAAACAGTAGAAACTCTTCTATCTCCCGCTGGAATGATTAGAAAGTATAATGACCAAAATAATGAAAAGGTAAAAGTTCTGGCTGACCTAGTACACAAAAAAGAGTTCAACAAAATCATGGATGATGCGCTTAGAGCATTTCTAAAATTAGTAAAAGTAAGAGAACAATTTTTTAAACGCCAAAATGAAGAAGTTCAAGAGATAGTGATTGGTCAGAGACTTGGAAAGTTTTTTAATGATCTTGGTGAGAAATATTTAGAAAAGTTTCAAAGCAGTACAAAAATCCCAATAAAGGTTTCAAGTGATAGAAGGACTGCAGCGCTAGGGGCTGCAATTTCATTTGCATGCTCATAAAAGGATCAACCCCAACAAAAGAACCACTAGTTTCCATAGGACTTATTTTACCTATCGATAAACAGGAATACGTAAAGATTACCTCCAAAAATAACCCGGATTATGAAATAAGGGCTCTTGAGAATCAATTACTTGTCAACGGAGAAAAGTCAAGCAAGTTTAACCTACAAGAGCTAACAGGAGAGTCTGGTTATAATATTAAACCAGTGACTGCCGGAAGGGGGTTTCATTGGCAGAAACAAATAGCTATATCGATTAAAGGATCGATTAAAATTAAGAATATTGATGGTTGTTTGTTTTTGGTGAATGAAGTTGGAATGGAAGATTATCTCATGTCTGTAGCTACCTCTGAGATGAGTGGCGAGTGCCCAGAAGCACTACTTGAAGCACAAACCATAGCAGCAAGATCGTGGCTTATGGCATCTGAGGAGCAAAAGCATAAGGATTTAGGCATAGACGCATGCAATGACGATTGCTGCCAGAGATATCAAGGTATAAAAAATATATCTGCTAAAGCTAAATCAGCAGCTTTAAATACTCGAGGAAAATTTGTCATTTATAACAATAAAATTTGTGATACTAGGTATTCAAAATCATGCGGAGGAATATCTGAAAATAATGAAAATGTATGGGGTGATAATCCGAAAAAGTATTTGCGTGGTATTTTTGATGGTAGAAGTGGTGTCATTCCTGATTTTTCTGATGAGGAGCAGCTTAATAAATGGATTTTTGAACCTCCGGATTGTTATTGCAACAACGAATATATAAATAAAAGTGAGCTAAAAAGATTCCTTGGTTCTGTAGATGAGGACGGAGATTACTTTAGGTGGGAAATAACCTATTCAAATGAACAGCTAACAAAAATAATAAATAAAAAGTTGAATGAATCTTTTGATTCTATTGAGTCTCTGATTCCTATGAAAAGAGGTGTATCAGGAAGAATTATGATCTTAACAATATCTGGAAAAAAGGACCAAAAAGAGCAAAAAATCTTGGTGGACTCTGAGTATAATATAAGAAACACTTTACATCCTGAATTTTTATATAGTTCGGCCTTTGTCATTAATGCAAATTCTGACTCGGAAAGTTGCGCAGAAAAAATAACCTTATCTGGAGCAGGCTGGGGACATGGTGCGGGGCTATGCCAGATTGGAGCACTTAGAATGGCTATCATTGGTAATTCTTCGGAAAAAATCTTGAAACATTATTTTTCATCAACAGAAATAAAAAAGATGTATGACTGAATCAATATCACTTCATTGGATCGATTGGACAATCATTGTTGCCTACATCTGTTTCTCCCTAGGCGTAGGCATTTATTTTTCAAAAAGAGCAGCTTCTAGCACTGAAGAATATTTTCTATCCGGACGAACCCTACCTTGGTGGATAGTAGGCACATCCATGGTTGCAACAACATTTGCAGCAGATACACCACTTGCAATTACTGAGTTTGTAAGAGGACAGGGCATTTGGAAAAATTGGTTTTGGTGGAATCTGCTTATGGGTTCATTATTAAGTGTTTTTCTATTTTCTCGACTATGGCGCAGGGCTGAGGTCCTGACTGACAATGAATTATTAGAGATTAGATACAGTGGCAAACCGGCTGCCTTTCTACGAGCGTTCAAGGCTGGTTATTTTTCCATCCTCTATAACTTTATTGTTATGGGTTGGGTTATTAATGCAATGGCCTCAGTTGTTTCTGTGATGCTTAATATCGATAAGTGGAGTGCTGTTTGGCTCTGTGTTGTTATAGCACTAGTTTATGCAATCCTCTCTGGATTTTGGGGAGTAGTAATTACTGACCTTGTCCAATTTTGTATTGCAATGTTTGGTTCAATCTCTCTGGCAATAATTGCACTTGGTCACGTTGGGGGAATGGAACAGTTGCTTGAAAAGCTTTCTAACCTAATGGGGACAGGGGTAATTCATGAAAACACATTAAAGTTTATCCCTCCGGTTCCAGATGCTGAACTTTCCTCTTCAACATTCTGGGAGTCTCCTTTCTCAAAATTTATAATTTTCATTTCGGTTATGTGGTGGAGTCATCATGGAACTGATGGTGGAGGATACATCATACAAAGAATGTCCTCAGCAAAAAATGAGAGACACGCAATGCTTGCTACACTATGGTTCAATCTGGCACACTATGCGCTCAGAGTGTGGCCATGGATTATTGTTGCAGCTGTTTCTATTGTAATGTTTCCTGTAATACCTCCCTCCTATTCAGAGCTTGGAGTTAAAGCAGGATATCCCCTTGTTATGAACACCTTGCTGGGTCCAGGCCTAAAAGGGATACTCATAGTTTCATTCTTAGCCGCGTTTATGTCAACCATTGACACTCATCTTAACTGGGGCGCATCCTATTTAATCAATGATGTTTACAAAAGATTTTACAAACCTGATGCTTCTGAGAAACATTATGTGATTATTGGAAAAATTATTACCGTGGTATTAATGATACTTGCTGCATTTACTGCATTAAAAATGCAGAGCATTGAAAAGGCATGGGAATTTATTTTTTCAATGGGAGCAGGTATCGGATTAGTTCTAATTCTCAGATGGTTTTGGTGGCGTGTGAATGCATGGAGTGAAATTGCTGCATTATCCACTTCCATTATTATCACTATCATTTTAGAAATAGTTTCATACTTTCAAGTAATAAATGCTGGCGGCGATTATTCGCTTTTTGGGACAGCACCTAATCTTTTCGGTATTAATTTTCAGGTTCATCATAAATTGTTGCTCATTGTTCCAATAGCAATATTTTCATGGTT
>Ga0207993_1000513_pt1 | contig 15176 bp, 12 predicted proteins | sample ETN01SmetaG_2_FD_185791 | JGI IMG/M metagenome (GOLD analysis project Ga0207993, IMG submission 185791) | Marine microbial and viral communities from oxygen minimum zone, Eastern Pacific Ocean - ETNP2014F12-01SV265 (SPAdes) (version 2) | ecosystem: Environmental > Aquatic > Marine > Oceanic ...
CCAATCACTTACAGCATCTGATCCATCCTTCATTGCTTCTGTTTCGCGATTTGGACTAGCAACTGAACCACTGTCTAAGTGATCCCTCCCAATAACAATCGGTGCTGAAAGTTCTCCTTTAGACACCATTTCGTTGAATGCCAGGCCTAATTTATCTCTTTGACCTAAGCCTACCCAGCAAATTCTAGCTGGCAGACCTTGAAATTTTATTCTCTCTCTGGCCATGTCAAGCCATTTGTGAAGATGTTTGTCATCTGGAATAAGCTCTTTTACTTTAGCATCTGTTTTATAAATATCTTCCGGATCCCCCGAGAGAGCACACCATCTAAACGGACCAATTCCTTTACAAAATAATGGACGGATGTATGCCGGAACAAAACCTGGAAATGAGAATGCTGTCTCCAGTCCTTCGTCTAAAGCGACTTGCCTTATATTATTACCGTAATCTAGTGTTGGTACTCCCTTATTCCAAAAAGACACCATGGCTTGCACATGTTTTTTCATTGATTTTCTTGCTTCTGCTTCAACTAATTTTGGATTGGTTTCTCTTTTATCTTTCCATTCACTTATAGACCAGTTTTCAGGAAGATAACCATTGGTTGGATCATGGGCACTTGTTTGATCAGTTACGATATCAGGCTTAATCCCCATTTCTGCAACTTCTGTAAAAATACTTGCAGCATTACCAAGTAGCCCAACAGACTTTGAGACTCCAGAGGATGTCCATGCTTTTATCATTTCAAGAGCTTCTTTTAGACTTTCAGCTTTTTCATCCAGGTAACCTGTTCTCAAACGAAAGTCTATACTTTCAGGATTGCATTCAACGGCTAAACAACATGCTCCTGCCATTACGGCAGCTAAAGGCTGAGCACCACCCATCCCACCAAGCCCTGCTGTCAAAATCCATTTTCCTTTCAAATCTCCATTGTAATGCTGTCTTCCAGCCTCAACAAAAGTTTCGTAAGTACCCTGAACAATTCCTTGGGTCCCTATATATATCCATGAACCTGCGGTCATTTGCCCGTACATTGCTAAACCTTTTTTATCAAGTTCATTAAAATGATCCCAATTAGCCCAATTTGGAACTAAGTTTGAATTAGCTATCAGTACTCTTGGAGCATCTTCATGAGTTTTGAAAATGCCAACAGGCTTACCAGATTGAACCAAAAGGGTTTCATCTTCGTCAAGAGATTTTAAGCTTGAAACAATTTTATCAAAATCTTGCCAACTTCTAGCTGCCCTTCCTATACCTCCATAAACAACAAGTTCATTAGGGTTTTCAGCAACATCTGGATGTAAGTTATTCATCAACATTCTCATTGGAGCTTCTGTCAACCAAGACTTTGCAGATATCTTATCTCCTGTTGGAGGTTTAACTATTCTTGAATTTTTAATTAAGTCAGACATATTTTTCCTTTGATTTTTAAAAATTGAAAAAAGTTGAAATTGGAAGATCAAGCTTTGAACTCTTAAGTATATTTTTTGTATCTAATAGATTTGAGACATTATTAATATCATTTGCTACAAACCTATCCTCATTCAATCGCGGAACATATTCTCTAAGTTCATCAATGACATTCTGAAGCAATCGGGAAGTTTTTAAAGGCTCTCGCGTCTCTACACCTTGCGCAGCACACAATAACTCAATTCCAAAAATTGAATTTAAGTTTTTATTCATCTTAAATAATCTGTATGCACCATGAGCAGACATTGAAACATGGTCTTCCTGGTTAGCTGAAGTAGGCGTTGAATCTGTAACACAAGGATTTGCAAGATGCTTATTTTCACTCATTAGGGCTGCAGAAGTAACTTCAGCAATCATGAAGCCTGAATTTAAACCTGCATCATCTGTCAAAAAAGGTGGTAAATCATAGCTTAAGGTTGGATCAACCATTAAGGCTATCCTCCTTTGAGAAATTGATCCAATTTCAGCTAACGCTAATGCTATTTGATCTGCTGCAAAACCGATAGGCTCTGCATGAAAGTTACCGCCTGAAACAATCTTATTTTGATCGACTAAAACAAGAGGGTTATCTGTTACAGCTTTTGTTTCGATATCAATAGTAACTGCAGCATTCTTTAATATATCTAAACTTGCTCCCAAAACTTGTGGTTGGCATCTGATACAGTATGGATCTTGAACTCTTTGATCATTTTCTCTGTGACTTTCACGAATAACACTTCCATCCATCAGCTCTCTCATTTTACTGGCAACAAAAATTTGACCTTTATGCCCTCTTAATTCGTGTATTTGTGGCAAAAGTGGGCTTGTAGATCCCATTATTGCGTCTGTCGAAAGTGAAGAAATGACTATAGAGTTAAGTACTGACTTCCAAGCATCTAATAAATTTGCAAGTGCACAGGCTGTCGAAAATTGAGTACCATTTAACAGAGCTAAACCCTCTTTTGGACCTAAAGTAATAGGCTCTATACCAACCCTTTTAAGAGCCTCTAATCCTGAGAGCTTTTTGCCCTTGTAAAAAGCAAATCCCTCGCCAATCATTACTGCAGCCATATGGGCTAATGGAGCTAGATCGCCTGATGCACCGACAGAACCCTGGTGGGGTATTTCTGGGATTATTCCAGAGTTTATAATTCGTTCAATTTGCTTTATGGTTGACCATCTTACACCTGATGCTCCTAATGATAATGATATAATTTTTAGCACCATCATTAACCTTGTAACATCTTCTGACAAAGGCTCTCCAATGCCTGCACAGTGGCTAAGAACAAGATTTTTCTGGAGTTGTTCCCTATCTTGTGAAGGAATGATTTTGTTTGCTAACTTTCCAAACCCTGTATTCACTCCATAAACAGGCAAATCTCCCTCAGCTGATTTTTGAACTATTTCACAAGATTTAACGACATTTGTCTCTAGTTCTGGATCAACTTCTATCTCTAATTTATTCCTTAATATTTTCTCTAGAAAATCTATATTGATAGAATTAGGTGATATAATCTCAGTCAAATGATCCTCCAAAAACCCTTTTATATAATGGATTAAATCCAATTCGATATGAAAACTCAGCAGGGTGCTCTAGATCCCATATTACAAAATCTGAAATCATGCCTTCCTTAATCTGACCTCTATCATTAAGAGATAAAGCCTTTGCGGCATTTTTTGTCACACCAGATAAAGCCTCTAGTGGTGTCACTTTAAAAAGTGTAGACGACATATTCATTGTAAGTAGAATTGATGTAAGAGGTGACGATCCTGGATTACAGTCAGTTGCAATTGCCATAGGCACATTATACTTTCTAAATAATTCGATTGGAGGCTTTTGTGTTTCATTAAGAGTATAATAAGCCCCTGGAAGGATTACAGCTATACTTCCAGCTCCAGACATTAACTTAACATCATCCTCATTTGCGTACTCAAGATGATCCACTGAAATTGCATTATAAGAAGTCGCTAACTTAACTCCGCCTGAATGACTAAGTTGCTCGGCATGCAATTTTACAGGGAGGTTTAACTTCTTGGCTAATTCAAAAACTAATTTTAATTGTTCTGTATTTAATGCAACTGTCTCACAAAATCCATCAACAGCATCAACCAGTCCCTCTTCATGAGCTTTAGTTAAAGCTGGAAGGCAAATATCTTCTATATATTTATTTGGGTTACTCTTATATTCGGGAGAGATGCCATGTGAACCTAGAAAACTCGTTTTCACTCTTATCGGCCGTATTGTTTCCAACCTTCTTGCAACACGAAGCATCAAACATTCGGTTTCAATATCTAAACCGTATCCAGATTTAATTTCTACTGTTGTAACGCCATTTCTTATCATATCATCTAAACGAGTTAGGGATGATTGCAGCAGTTCATCAAAAGTAGCATTTCTTGTAGATTTCATTGTTGAGGCTATACCACCCCCTGCTTTAGCAATCTCTTCATAAGATTTTCCGTTCAATCTCATATTAAACTCTGAGGATCTGTTACCACCAAAAACTAGATGGGTATGGCAATCAATAAACCCTGGAGTTATTAACTTTCCTTTTACATTGAATTCTTTAAAGTTTTTAAATTTTTGAGGAATATTTTTTTCTGGTCCAACCCAAGCAATGATATCACCATCAGATACTATTACAGCATCTTCAATGATTTCAAAGTCATCACTATTACCCGACATTGGAACAATTTTAGCGTTAGTAAAAATTATTTGATTGGTTTTTGAATGTCCCATTATATAAATTTTTATTATTATAATTGCATTGATATGATATGACGTAAAGTCATAAGTTCTGTCAACAAAAGACGAAAATGGATATTATTAATAAACATATATTCGCAAAAAAAGCCCTGCTTCCAAATGGCTGGTCTAATAATGTAATTATAGAAATTGACCAATCAGGTTTGATTTCAAATGTAACTGAAAATGACAACCACAAAGTCGATGCAGATCTTAATGAAGAAATTATTCTACCAGCTATGAATAATTTACACAGCCATTCTTTTCAAAGAGCAATGGCAGGATTAACTGAAGCAAGAAGCCCTCAGGGTAATGATAATTTTTGGTCATGGCGGAATTTAATGTATCAGTTTCTTGATGTATTAACCCCAGAAGAAATCTACTCAATAACTTTATTTAGCCAAATGGAAATGCTGCAATCGGGGTATGTCGGTGTTGGTGAGTTTCACTATTTACATAATCAAATTGGGGGAACTAAATATGACAATATTGCTGAATTATCTGAAAAAGTTTTAAAGGCTTCAGAAGAAAGTGGAATTAGTATTTGTTTATTGCCAGTTATTTATGAAAGAGGTGGTTGCGACAATAGAGAATTAGAAGGAGGCCAACTTAGGTTTCATAACAATATTGATACTTTTGAAGAATTATATAATCAAATTAAAGTATTCTTATCAAAAAATGAAAATTTTTCACTTGGTGTTGCAGCACACTCTTTAAGAGCTGTTAAGAATGAAACTCTGAATAAAATAATTGATCTAACAAATGGCCCTATACATATTCACGCTGCAGAACAGGTTAAGGAAGTAGAAGAAATAAAGTCATTTTATAAAATGCCACCTGTAGAATTTTTATTTGAAAATTTTGATATTAATAAAAGATGGTGTCTTGTCCATTGCACTCAAATGTCCGAATTGGAAACAGAGCTTTTATCAAAATCAGGAGCTGTAGCTGGACTTTGTCCTGTAACAGAAGCAAATCTGGGTGACGGTATTTTCAATGGATTTCAATACAATGAGGGAAAAGGATTTTATGGTATAGGAACTGATTCAAATATCAATATCAGCCTAACTGAAGAGTTAAAAACTTTTGAGTACTCCCAGCGACTTTTAAATAAAAAAAGAGCTGTTATTTCTAATCAAAAAAAATCAACTGGTAGAAAATTATTTGATGATTGTCTTGAGGGAGGAGCTCGCGCTTTACAAATTAATAATGGTAAAATTCAAAAAGGTTTTAATGCAGATTTAATATCTTTACCAAATGCAAATAATGAACTCGATGGATTAGAGGATGATAAAATTTTAGACTACTGGATTTTTGCATCTCGCGAAAATGATGTTCAAAAACTCTGGAATAAAGGCAAATGCCTTGTTGAAAATGGCAAGCATTTGAACTTTGATGATATTCAGTCAAATTACAGAAAAACGATAAAAAATTTACAAGAAAAACTCTAAACCTATTATAAATTTTATAATTCTATTATCAGTTCTCTTTCTAGATAATTTGAGAGGATATTAAGTTTTTCATACACATGATCCACTAGTAATGATTTAGTATTTTTATTAAAACTCACCTTTAACTGCTTTTCAGTTAATTCAAATTTTAAATTGTCTAAAAGATCAGGTAAGCCAGCACATGCTGCCATAGCAAATCTTAATGACAAACCAATAATTAATGATGTGAATTTATCTTCAATTGATAGAATTGATTTGAATTTGAAAGGAAATTTAACGAGCTCCACAGGCCTGTTGTATCTATGGAAAAGGGTTTTCGCTAGCCAAGCACGTTCTCGATGAGTAAGTGAGTTAGTAGGCAACATTAGTATCTTCTCGGCAGCTATTACATTTCTAAAACTAGTATGCTCATTCCATGCTATATCCGCCATTAAGCATGATGCTTTTAATAGTCTGCTTAATTCATCTTTATTACCTATACTTAAAATTGGTAAGAGTAACTTTTCTAAAGAATTAGCAAGCCCTTGAAACCTGACTGACTGCTTAGCTATTTCTTCACAAGTTGAGATAAGAGGATCATGTTTGATACTCCGGATTGATAAATTTTCTAAAACAACGCCTTCTCTGACACTTGTCCCACAAACAAAAATATTTTTTGATTTTGTTCCTTTTAGAACTACTCTCATTATTTTTGCTGCATTACTCATTGTGGCTTTTCTTGATTGAGGAAGCCCCTTCACATCTCCATTTAATTTAATTATTTTATTTAAAATTCTATTAGCTTTTTTCGATGAAATATTTAGACCGTGTAGAATATCCAAAGGATATTTATTTTTATGTTTAAACACTAAGCCCAAGGCTCGGAAACTACCACCAACACCGTAAAAGAATTGATCATCCAATCCATTTTCCCAATTTAATTTTTTGATGATTTTTTTGAATTTTTTTTCATCTATTTCAATTAAATGCCCGTAGTTTAAACTAATGGTTTCTATTTTCTTACCATTTTGAACTTTAATAAGCTCAAGGCTTCCACCTCCTAAATCTGCAATAATACCGTTTGCAAGTGGAATATTAGACACCAAGCCTCTTGCAACTAAATCAGCTTCCTCTACACCACTTAAAATTCGAATTTTAGTATTTAAAATTTCTTCTGCGGGCTTTATGAACGCATCTGAGTTTTCTGCTTGTCTCAAAGCAGCAGTCCCAATTACTAAAACTTTTTCTAATCCAGCTTCATTAATAATATTTGAAAAACGCATAATTGTTTCGAGAGACTGTTCAATCCTCTCTTTCTTAAGTTTTTTCGTTTTTTGAACACCATCACCCAACCTGCACGTAATTCTTTCATTGAACAGCGGATAAGGATAACGACCGTAGCGGTCAAAAATCACAAATCTTAAAGAGTTTGACCCAATATCGATAACAGCAACTTTACCGTGATCTTCAATTAAATTTAACAAGATTTACTTTCATGGGGTATTAATAAAATTTTGGGACGTAAAGCTCATCTGGAAGAGTTTTTCTCTCATAGTCTGGATTGAAAACTCGTTCTGGAAGTTCTACTTTTTCATGTTCAACATCTGTATATGGAATTTTTGATAAAATATGAGTTATACAATTTAAACGTTCTCTTTTTTTATCATTCCCTTCAACAATATACCAAGGCGCCTCTTTAGTATTTGTCCTTTTGAACATTGCTTCTTTAGCTTTAGTATATTTTTCCCAGTGGATGCGAGCCATTAAGTCTACGTCTGATAATTTCCATTGCTTTAAAGGATCATTTGCACGCATTAAAAATCTTAACTGCTGTTCCTCATCAGAAATAGAAAACCAGTACTTTAATAAAATTATTCCTGAACGGATCAGCATCCTCTCAAAGTCAGGAACATCTCGATAAAATTGTTCAACCTGGTCTTTTGTTGCAAACTCCATCACTTTTTCAACACCTGCCCTATTATACCAAGATCTATCAAATAGAACTATTTCACCACCTGCCGGTAAGTGAGGAACGTATCTTTGAAAATACCATTGGGTCTGTTCTCTTTCTGATGGTGGAGGCAGTGCTACAACTCTTGCAACTCTTGGATTTAACCTTTGGGTAATTCTTTTAATTACACCACCTTTTCCAGCACTATCCCTACCTTCACAGATTATAAGAATTTTCGCACCGGTATTTTCAACCCAATTTTGTAACTTAATTAGTTCACCTTGAAGTTTAAGTAGGTTCTTAAAATAAACTCTGTTTTCAAGGGTTTTAGGTTTTTTACCGCGGTAAATTTTCTTTATGTATTCTCGCGTTTCTTGACTTAAGATTGGCTCATTAAACTCTGCTTCAAACATTTCATCCAAAGTTTCATTGAGTTCAGCTTCTATCCATTCATCGGCATTTTCAAATTTGCCCATTTTGCTTCCCTAATTTTATAATCACATCAATCTTAATTTCACTTTAGCAAAATATCTTTTGGTTTAGTAGTCGTAACTATCTTTAAATCAGAAAAGTTTATAAGTGATGTAGTGTTTTTTTGTAAAATCAAATGGCATAATCCTGCCGTTGGAAATAAAAAAGAATTTAAATGATCTACAGAATTCACAAAATCATAAAGACCTGGATTATGTCCAATTAATACAATATTATTATTTTTGCTTAAAAAATTATTTAATATCTTCAAAATATTTTCACTTGAGGATAAATAAAGTTCATCTAAAATTTCTGTTTGACGATTGCCATTAATATGCTGCATGCATAAGTTTAAAGTTTCTATTGTTCTCTTTGAACTAGAGCACAAAACAAGATCTATATTAGAACATTTCTCATTTATAATTTTTGATATAAGAGGTACGTCCCTAATACCACGATCAGCTAACGGCCTTTTATGATCATCGAAAATTGGATCTGACCAGCTTGATTTACCATGCCTAAATAAAAAAATATTACTCATAAACCCGTTTAAAATAAAAATTATTAACGAAAAATTCAAGAAAAATTAGAATAATTAAAAGTATTCGATTATTACTTTCTAGGTAAATTTTCTTTAATAATTTAATTTTATATAAATGCTAAACTAGGATATTTTTTATGGCAATTGGAATAAATGGATTGGGTCGTATAGGAAGACTTGTTTTAAAAGATTTTTTTGGAGGTCTCAATAGAAACTTTAACAATAATGGCATTTGTATTTCACATTTAAATGATCCAAATTGTGATATAAATAACCTTTGCCATCTTTTAAAATATGACAGTGTACATGGCAAATGGAATGCGGACATTAGTCAGGTTAATAAAAAAACAATTTCGATTAATGGGCAGAAGATAATACTAACAAACCATAAAAAACCTAATGAAGTTAATTGGGATCTTGCTGACTGTAAAATAGTTTTAGATTGTACAGGAAAATTTTTAACTAAAAAAAAGATAAAAGAGTATTTTCATAGTAATATAAAAAAAGTAATTGTTTCTGCACCTGTAAATGATCCAGAAATTTTAAATATTGTATTTGGAGTTAACGAACAATTATATAACCCAAAAATTCATAATATTGTGACAGCTGCATCATGTACTACAAATTGCCTAGCTCCAATAGTAAGTATTATTCATAAAAATTTCGAAATATTAAAAGGGCAAATTACAACTATTCATAATCCTACAAACACTAATGTCCTTTTAGATAAACCACATAAAGACTTAAGAAGAGCGCGTTCATCTATGCTTTCGATGCACCCAACTACGACAGGAAGTGCCAAAGCAATAGGATTAATTTTTCCAGAATTAGATGGTAAACTTGATGGTCATGCTGTTAGGGTTCCTGTAATTAATTCGAGTTTGACTGACTGTGTTTTTCAATTAAATAAAAATACAAATAGAAGTGAGGTAAATACTTTATTTAAAATTGCTTCAGAAAATGAACTTAAAGGTATTTTAGGAATTGAGTTTAACCCATTGGTATCAATAGATTTTTTAAATGATACAAGAAGCAGTATTATTGACGCTCAAAGTACATTAGTCACTGATAATAATTTACTAAAAGTTTACTCTTGGTATGACAACGAAACAGGATACGCTTGTAGAATGAATGATATTGTAAAGTTAGTTCATAATTCATTAAATGTTTAACTTAAAAAATTTCCTTATCATAACAAATACATATTTATTTTTTTCACTCACTGACGGAGCAATTAGAATGATAGTGCTCCTTCATTTTTTTCATCTTGGTTTTTCACCTTTGTCACTGGCATTATTATTTCTTCTTTATGAATTAGTTGGCGTAATAACAAACTTAATTGGTGGATGGGTTACTTCTTTTTATGGGATCAAAAGGATGCTCTCATTAGGGGTTTTGTTACAAATTTTTGGTTTGTGTCTTTTATCATTTTATACTTCTTCATGGGGATTATACTCTTCAATAATATGGATCATGATAGCTCAAGGAATTTCAGGGATTGCAAAAGATATTTCTAAAACTTCTTCGAAGTCAGCAGTTAAAATAGTTTCTGGCGATGGAAATGGGCTATTATTTAAATGGGTGTCTTGGTTTACTGGACTAAAGAATATTTCAAAAGGATTAGGGTTTTTTTTTGGAAGTTTATTAATTGAAATAATTGGTTTTCATTACTCCCTATACACTTTGATATTATTACTATCTCTTTGTCTATTCTCATTGATTTTATTGGAAAGTAATTTGGGGTTATTAAAACCATCAAAAACATTAAAAACATTTCTAAGTAAATCAAGTAATATAAATACTTTATCTCTAGCTAGGTTATTTCTATTTGGCTCAAGGGATATTTGGTTTGTAGTTGGCCTACCATTATTTTTATACTCAGCAGGATGGTCTTTTTGGCAAGTAGGTTCTTTCATTGCGCTTTGGATCATTGGTTATGGGTTTTGCCAGTCATTTATTCCTGTCTTAATTAAAAGAAGTAATGATGGGTTAAGTTTAGAAGTCTCTTCAGCAAAATTTTGGATATTTATGCTAGGCGTAATTCAAACAGCATTATTAGTTCTACTTGCCATAAGTAACCATAATATTTCTGCTGAAAAAATTCTAACTTTCGGACTTATAATTTATGGCGGAGTTTTTGCTGTAAATTCAGCATTACACTCTTACCTAATATTAGCTTATTCAAATAAGAATTCTGTGGCAGAAGATATAGGCTTTTATTATTCATCAAATGCATTAGGAAGATTTTTTGGGACTTTTTTATCAGGATACTTATATCAAAAATATGGAATAGAGGGTTGTGTTTTTGGATCTCTTTGTTTTATTTTTGTAAGTTTTTTTGTTCTAAAAAGATTATAATTATATAAAATTATAGAAAAAAAAATTAATTGTTTTAATTTTTTTAAAACGTTGATATATAGCAAATAAATTTGTCAAATTTTTAAAAAAATGAGCGATAATAAATTAGAAAATCGTTACATTAATGATCTGAAAAGATTAGAATATACTTCTAACCAAACCATTTTCAGATTATCAAATTGGGGCACTGTATTAGTAGCAATATTATTTTTGCTACTAACTGGTATCTGCGTAGATTTTTTTATCTCTGATAAAATTGATAATAAAATATTACTGATCATTGCAGCTGTTATTGGTGGCTATATGGCATTAAACATTGGTGCTAATGATGTAGCTAACAACATGGGTCCTGCCGTGGGTGGAAAAGTTCTAACAATTACCACCGCTGTAATAATTGCTGCAATTTGTGAAGCTGCTGGAGCACTCTTAGCTGGGGGAGATGTTGTTAAAACTGTGTCTAAAGGGATTATTATGGTTGATAGTTCAATTTCAACTGAAAACTTTAGGTATTTAATGTTAAGTGCACTACTTTCTGCTGCATTATGGATTAATTTAGCAACTATTTTAAATGCACCAGTATCTACAACTCATTCAATTGTTGGTGGAGTTTTAGGTGCAGGGCTCGCTGCTGCAGGTATGAATATAGTAAATTGGTTAACTATGAGTAAGATAGCGGCAAGTTGGGTTATTTCGCCTGTTCTTGGAGGAATTATTGCTGCTTCGTTTTTATTTTTTATAACAACTAAAATAATAAATAAAAAAGATAAAGTTAACGCTGCAAGGAAATGGATACCTGTACTTATAGCAGTAATGGCAGCCGCTATCACTGCATATATGACTATTAAAGGGTTCAAAAAAGTTTACAAAGCTTCAATTGTAGAGATTATTAGTTATACAATTTTTGTCGCTGTTGTTACTTTTATATTTTCTAAACCATGGACAAATAAAAAATTATTATCTCTTAAAAATGAAAAGAAAGATATATACACTCTTTTTAATTTTCCATTAATTATTGGAGTTGCATTATTATGTTTTGCTCATGGCGCTAATGATGTTGCAAATGCTGTGGGCCCTCTGGCAGCTATAGTTTCAACTTTCAATGATACCAATGAAATTGCCTCTAAAGTTAGCATTCCATTCTGGGTTATGTTCATAGGAGCAATTGGAATTTCTTTTGGGCTTCTTTTATTTGGACCAAAATTAATAAAAACAGTTGGCCAAAAGATTACAAGGTTAAACGCTCCTAGAGCGTATTGTGTTGCAATATCATCAGCAATTACAGTTTTAATCGCAACAACATTGGGACTTCCAGTAAGTTCTACACATATTGCGATAGGTTCTATATTTGGGATTGGGTTTTTGCGGGAGTTCTTGGAGAATCCGAATAAACAGAAAATTAAACCAGGCCATAAATTAAATGATACAGCTGAAGAAGCTTTTGCCGAACTAGACAGAAGGTTAAGAAGAAAACTTGTAAGAAGAAAATTTTTATATTCTATTGCTGCAGCATGGATAATCACTGTGCCTGCTTCAGCATTTCTTGCTGGATCAATTTATTTTTTAATTTCTAAATTGACATCCATGGCTTAAGTTTCTGAAAGTCTTCTAATACTTCTAGATAATCATCTTTACTTGCAACTTTATTAACATCCTTTAAAAGCGCCCAATGCCTTTGCCTTTTGTTTTTATCAGGCCATTCATTATCTTGATTTTCGACAATTAATGGATAAAAAGTAACAGAATTAGAAACAATACCTTTTGTTGTTAATTTAGTTATGGACTTGGTAATTGGAAAATTTTTCATCATTATACCTTTTGCACCTGATTCATTATAAGTTTCTCTATGACAAGCATCTTCATGACTTTCATTATCATTAAGTTCACCTTTTGGTAGTATCCATCTTCCTCTTACCTGTGAAGTAACAAATAGAACTGCTACCTTATTCTTGTAAACTTTAAATGGTATACTTCCGATTTTGTGCATTTGTAATCCTATTTATTATTAATTACACTTTTCAATTTGGTGGATGATTTTCAGTAACGAATCTTTTCAATGCAGCTAAAGCTTGATCTGCTTCTTCCAACAATATCATGTGACCACAATTTTTAATAATTTCAACTTCTGAATTATCAATTGCATCAGCTAGTCTCTTGCCCTCTTTTAATGGACACATTTTGTCTTTATCACCAAGAATATTCAGTGTTGGGCATTTGACATTTTTTGCAGCCTCGAAACCATTTTTGTAATTATCACAGGCCCTGAAATCAACTCCTAAAACTTTTACAGATCCATTTTTTACTATTGTTGCTCCTAAATTAATGTGATGAAGACCAGGTACAGGGTGACCACCAAAATGACCACCTGGACCATGTGCCCAATCCATCATTAACTCTACAGCTTTTGGATTTCCATCTTCTGCAAGTGATAGTAATTCCGGGTTCATTGGTATAGCCCCTGCACCACCCATTAGGCTGAGTGATTTAATTTTTTCAGGATACCTAGAAGCACACTCTAAAAGAACCAAGCAACCTTGCGAATGTCCAATCAATGATGCTTCATTGTAACCTACAGAAGATATAACATCAGAAACCCAATCCGCCATATCCTCGATTGATTTAAGTGGTGGACCTTCTGAGTCTCCATGACCTGGAAGATCTATTGCTAATACACTATAGCCGTGGAAAGCAAAATAACGTGTTTGCAAAACCCATGTTATATGACTTAAACCGCTTCCATGAACAAAAATAAGAAGTGGTTTATTTTTATCAAAAGGCTGGCCACCAGTTGATGCGAAGACTTCCTTGTTGTTTACTTGAAATTTCATTCAGCTGCCTTTAACTGCAATCTTTTTGCAGCCCTAAAGCCATTATCAAAGTCATTCATTATGTCTTGAACATCTTCAATTCCTACTGAAAATCTAATCATATCCTCAGTAAGGCCAGCATGTTTCATAGTCTCACCATCCATCTGAGCATGGGTTGTTGATGCTGGATGAATAACTAAAGTTTTTGAATCACCAACATTTGCAAGATTAGAAGCAAGTTTAACAGCATTTATGAATGCTTCACCTGCTTTTCTTCCACCTTTTACTCCAAAAGCAATCATTGAACCTGCACCTTTGGGGAGCATTTTCTTTGCTACTTCATGATCGGGATGATCTGGAAGATCAGGATGAGAAACCCAAGCAACACCATCATGATTTGATAAGTATTCAAGCATCGACTTAGCATTTGATAAATGCTTGTCCATTCTTACAGATAAAGTTTCAATCCCCTGCAATATATTAAAAGCATTTGTAGGGCTCATACATGGGCCCATATCTCTCATTCCCTCAGCTCTTGCTCTCATAGTAAATGCAACTGGTCCGAATTCCTCAGAAAAAGATAGGCCATGGTATCCTGGATAAGGCTCTGTCATGGTTGGAAATTTATCATTTTGTTGCCAATCAAATTTTCCACCTTCAACAATAATTCCACCCATAGAAGTTCCATGCCCACACATCCATTTTGTCAATGAATGGACAACGATATCTGCACCAAAATCTAATGCTCTACACAAGTAAGGTGTATTAAATGTACAGTCTACCATCAATGGAATACCAGCTTTATGAGCTATATCTGCAACTTTAGGAACATCCATAACTTCAAGACCAGGATTTCCTATGATTTCACCAAATATCATTTTTGTATTTGGTTTAATTGCTTTTTTAAAGCCTTCTGTGTCGCCTGGCTTTACAAAAGTTGTAGTAATTCCAAATCTAGGAAGAGTTAACCTTAATAAATTGACTGTACCACCATACAATTGTGATGAAGCAACAATATGATCACCAGCATTAGCCAAAGTCATAATTGCTAAATAAACTGCGCTTTGACCTGAAGCCGTGGCAATGGCAGCTGTACCACCCTCTAAGGCACAAACTCTCTCTTCAAGGACACCAACAGTTGGATTAGAAATCCTGCTGTAGATGTGGCCACCCTGCTCTAAATTAAATAAAGCAGCTGCATGATCAGTATCTTGAAAAACATATGATGTAGTTTGGTAAATAGGGACAGCCCTAGAGCCATAATTTTTATCTGGCTGGTGGCCACCGTGTAAACTAAGAGTGTCAAATTTATAAGTGCTTGGATCCATGTAAATCTCCTTAGATTGGCAAGAAAAGAAAGAATACATTTTTTTTACAAATTTGAAATCTTAATGTCTATACAAAAGTTTTTATTTTTAAATCATTGGACAG
>Ga0207993_1000514_pt1 | contig 15163 bp, 13 predicted proteins | sample ETN01SmetaG_2_FD_185791 | JGI IMG/M metagenome (GOLD analysis project Ga0207993, IMG submission 185791) | Marine microbial and viral communities from oxygen minimum zone, Eastern Pacific Ocean - ETNP2014F12-01SV265 (SPAdes) (version 2) | ecosystem: Environmental > Aquatic > Marine > Oceanic ...
TTTGGCTCTGCAAATCTCATTGGAGATGATAGTTTGGTCTTGCATCCTAAACCCGAAACAAATTTAAAATATTTGCTAATTGACGAAACAGAGAGCATTCCTGGAATTTCTATTGGCATAAATACACAAGGCATGGGAAAATTTAATTCAGCAGACTCATTGATGCGATATGATATTAAAGCCATGGGTCTTTATGCAGCTTCCAGCAAAAATTGGATTACTCCTCTGGGAAATATGGGACTGCACTTTGGGACGAACTATAATTTCATGGAAAACGGCGATGGAGATAAAGATTTGAATTATTTTGCTGGAATTGATATTGAATTCAACCCTGAGCTATCATTTTTAATGGAATACAATGCCGCTTTAAATGAAAATGATATGACAGCAAAAACAATTGCAATTAACAAAGGTGGGTATTTGAATGCAGCCATTCGCTGGACCTTTGTTGAGCGTTTGCATATTGAACTTGATTTCAACAATCTTTTATTTGATAAGCAAAGAGTTGATTATTTTAATCGAGAATTAAAAATTACTTACATCGAATATTTTTAAATGAAGCCATTTTTTTACGGCCTTCTATTATCTACCACAATATTTTCCCAATCAAGCATCCAGCTAGCTGATAGCCTATATGCATTAAGAGCAATTGGCAGCAAAAAAAACGTTGCAAAACCCTTCTATATAGAAGAGGCAATTAAAAATTATACAAAGTCTTACAATGAAAAAAATTCGATCGAGTCTGTTGTTGGATTGTTAAAAAGCCAATTTTATTATGGAAAATATGTAGTTATTGATGAGGATAAAAAAAGAAAGATCTTTGATGAGGCTGTTAAATTTGGACGCAAAAACATAACAAAACACCCTCAAAGCGCAGCTATTAGATATTGGTATTTAGTAAATCTGGGAAGTTGGGCAGAAGTCTTTGGAATAATTGCAGCAGCACGTGAAGGTTTTGCTGATATCATGAAATCGCAATCTGAAAAAATTATTGACCTGGACTCTCTCTACAGTGATGGGGGAGGGTATTTTATGTTAGGCGTAGTTCATTTAAGAGCGCCTTATGTGCCGTTTGTAATTGCTTGGCCAGATAAAATTTTAGCTGAAGAGCTTTTGGAAAGGGCGCGTGGTACGGGAAAAGAAACGCTTGTTCAAAAATTATATCATGCTAAATCACTTTACAAAAATAATAAAAAAGAAAAAGCGGTGATGCTCTTAACTGAAGTTTCAGTATCTCCGCCTTCAAAAGATAACCTTGTTGAGGATTGGGAGCAAATTCTCGAAGCTCAAGATCTATTAATAAAGCTAAAATAAATGTCAAAACTCACAGAAAAGAAAGTTTCCTCTGAAAAAATATTTTCAGGAAAGCTCATTGATCTTTATTTAGATCAAGTTGAGCTTCCTAACGGGAATATTAGTACCAGAGAATGGGTCGATCATCCTGGAGCAGTATGCGTAGTGCCTGTTTTGCCATCACAAGAGATATGCCTGATAAGGCAGTACAGATATGGCCCAGGTCAAGAATTCATTGAAATACCAGCTGGTAAACTAGACAAAGGTGAGCTTCCTGCTGATTGCGCAAATAGAGAGCTTGCTGAAGAGATTGGTTATACAGCAAACAAGCTTACCTTATTAACTCAGATTCATCCTGCAATTGGTTTTTCAAATGAAGTAATGTGGATGTATCTTGGTGAGGAATTGATTAAGACTGATAGAAAATTAGACGAAGATGAGTTTTTAGATTTATGCCCCACCACATTGGAAAATGCTTTTCAATGGGTATTGTCAGGAAAAATATCAGACGTTAAAACAATCATTGGTATTTTTTGGCTTAATAGATTAGTTCACGAGTTTAGATGAAAAGCCTTACCAATAGAATAAAAGAAAAAGCTAAAGATTTAGGTTTTGACAAAATTGGAATTACGAAAGCTGAAATTACAGAAAATGAAAAACAAAACCTCGATTTGTGGATAGAAAAAAATTATCATGCTTCAATGCATTGGATTGAAAAAAGAAAAGAGGAGAGAGGAAATATTTTTAAGTATTTTCCTCAGGCAGTTTCGGTGGTTGCTCTAGCAATGAATTATAATACAGGAAAGAGTCAAGAAGATATTAATTCCCAATATAAATTTAGCAACTATGCATGGGGGGAAGATTACCATGATCTATTAAAAAATCGACTTAAAGAGCTTTTGAATTTTATTGAAACAGAATCACCAACTGTTAAAGGTTTGGCTTGCGTTGATACCTCTCCTGTTATGGAAAAAGTTTGGGCGCAGAAAGCAGGATTAGGATGGCAAGGAAAACATACGAACCTCATTACAAAAGACTTTGGAAGCTGGGTGTTTCTTGGTGTAATAATTTTAAACCAAGCTCTTGAATTTGATAAGCCATTTACTGAAGACTTGTGCGGTACTTGTACCGCATGTATTGATGCATGTCCAACGGATGCCATTTCAAGCTATCAAATTAATTCAAACAAGTGCATATCTTATCGCACGATAGAGCATAGAGGAAGTTTTAATGAAAATGAAAATAATCTTGATGGCTGGATATATGGATGTGATATTTGTCAAGATGTGTGCCCTTGGAATATTAAATTTAGTCAAATAACAACGGAAAAATCATTTTTACCAAAAGGTGAAATTGTTGATTGGTCTGATGATCAATGGGATAAGTTAAACGAGTTGACCTATAATAATTTATTTAAAGGTTCTTCTGTTAAAAGAACAAAATATGTAGGGTTAAAAAGAAATATTAGTCAAAATTATGCAGATTTAAAGGAGTCAGAAAAATGAAAGTAGGAGTTTTATTATCTGGTTGTGGTAACAAAGATGGGTCCGAGATCCATGAGTCAGTATTGACAATGCTTGCATTGGATCGTTTAAAGGCTGAGATGGTTCTCATGGCGCCAAATATTGATCAAATGCATGTTATGAATCATTATACAGATCAAGAAATGGATGAATTTAGAAACGTGCTTGTTGAATCGGCTCGTATTGCCAGAGGAAATATTAAAGATATGGCAGAAGTTAATGGCGCAGATCTTGATGCGTTAATTATACCAGGAGGTTTAGGAGTTGTCAAAAATCTATCGGACTATGCAATGTCGGGCCCAGATTGCACTGTAAATCCAGACGCGTATAGATTAGTCTCAGAAATGATTTTACTTAAAAAACCTATTGGAGCAATGTGCATTGCTCCAGCTATGATAGCAAAGATTATAAACGAACTTGGTGAAAAAGCAGTTTTGACGGTTGGCAATGACGAGACCACTTCAAACGACATTGAGATGATGGGGAGTAAGCATCAAGAATGTCTTGTGAGTGACATCGTTATTGATGAGGAAAATAAAATCATTACTACACCCGCCTACATGGAGGCCAAAAATATTTCAGAAACTGCTGAAGGAATTGAAAAACTTGTTTCTACAACTATATCTATGGTTACATGATTAAGATTGCCAGTTTAAGCGAAATTCCATTAGGAGGAAGTAAGCTTATCTTTTTTGACGAAACACCAATTGCCCTCTTTAATATCAATGGCAAAATTCATGCTTGGGACAATCGATGTCCTCATAGAGGTGCATCGTTATCGGATGGATATATTTCCGATGAGACTATTCAATGTAAGTATCACTTGTGGAAATTTAGGATTGAGGAACAATGCGCAGTTGAAAATGATCAAATTAAAATACGCGCATTCAAGGTTAATATAATTGATGATGATATATTTATAGAAACTAAGCCTTAATTAAAGCTTTGTTTCAGCGACAGTCTTTTTAACGGCTTCAAGAGTATTTTTAAGAGCTGTTTTTTCATCATCACGTAGTTCAAATTCTAAAATTCTTTCGACGCCTTTTTTCCCGATCATTGAAGGAACACCAATAAAATACCCATCAATTCCAAATTCTCCTTCGCAAAGTGATGCGCATGGAATGACTCTTTTTTTGTCGCGAAGATATGACTCAGCCATTTCAATTGCTGATTGCGCTGGGGCGTAAAAAGCAGAACCGTTTCCAAATAATTTTACAATTTCGCCACCAGCAAATCTTGTACGGTCAACAATTTCCTCTAAACGATCTGGTTTGATAAGAGATTCTATAGGAACTCCTCCAATTGTACCAAGTCTTGTAATTGGAACCATCGTATCTCCATGGCCCCCTAAAACCATGCAGGTAACGTCCTGAACTGAACACCCTACTTCCATTGCTATGAACGCTCTAAATCTGGCACTATCCAGGGCACCTGCCATTCCAACTACCATATTTTTTTTGAATTCAGAGACTTTATAAAATGAATACACCATAGCATCAAGTGGATTTGAAACAATAATTACAAATGCATTTGGAGAATATTTTTTAATATTTAACGCAACATCTTTGATGATATCAAGATTGGTTGCCAGAAGATCTTCGCGATCCATTCCAGGTTTTCTAGGAATTCCGGCAGTTATAATAAATACATCAGAGTCTTTTAAATCGTCCCAATTTGAAGTACCAGTTATATTTGAATCGTATCCATCATGAGGTCTAAGCTGCATTAAATCGAGCGCCTTCCCTTTTACCATTCCCTCTGCTTGAGGAATGTCAAAAATCATAACATCGCCAAGCTCTTTTTGTGCAGCTAGAAGTGCTAAGTTCCCACCTATTTGACCACCACCAATTAATGATATTTTTGCTCGATTCATTATTTATTCCCTTAGTTTTTAAATTTATATATTCATTTGAAGATATAAAAAAACCTCAAATTTGTAGATGAATTTGAGGTTTTTTAATAAAAATAAAAATTGTTAATTAGTTTTTGATGACACTAACCATCTTTCTATCTCTTCCTTTTCGCATGAATTTAACTGTTCCATCGCTTGTTGCAAAAAGTGTATCATCACCACCTCTTTTTACATTTACTCCAGGATGTACCTTAGTTCCACGTTGCTTTAAAATTATTCCACCCGCAAGGATTGACTGCCCATCAGAAACTTTCACTCCCAGTCTTTTAGCATTTGAGTCTCTTCCGTTTTTGGAACTACCCATACCTTTTTTATGTGCCATAACTTAATCCTCCTTTTTATCTGATTCTTTTTCAGTGGTCTTATTGGAAGTCTTTTTTGCTCCACTAGTTGAAATAGAATCTATTTTAACTAGTGAAAACCCTTGTCTGTGCCCATTCTTTCTCTTATAGCCTTTGCGTCTTTTTTTCTTAAAAATTCTTATCTTCCTATCGCGGCCATGATCAACAACAGTAGCAGACACCGAAGCATTGCTTACTAATGGTGATCCTAATTCAACCTTACCTCCTTCATTTGTAAGTAAAACCTTATCAAAAACTAATGACTTCCCAGCTTCGGTTGATAATTGAGGGACCTTTATTTGATCTCCTTCTTGTACTCTAAACTGCTTACCAGCTATATTTATTATTGCAAACATTTTTTCTCCAAAAAAGCCGATGAATCTAAGCAATTATTCATTTTTGTTCAATGCTTACGTGTTCAATGACTTTACCGTTGTTTTTTGAATCTAAGAAACGAAACTCGTCGCGGTTAATTTTTGAATTTCCTTCAACCGATATATACGTAAAATTGTGCCACATAAGACCTCTTAAAGCTTTTTTATTATCTCTCATAAAATCAGCGATTTCAGGGTGAAGCTCCAATGTGAGTTTTAACTTCCTATTCTTTGATTTGTATCTTCTGAGCCAATGATCAATTCTTGTAATAAGTGTTTCTCGTGACATAATTCTTCCTGCACCTTTACAAGTTGGACATTCATCGCTCATTGAGTCCAACAGGCTTAGTCGAATTCTTTGACGAGTCATTTCAAGTAAGCCAAATTCGGATATGGGAGATACAGCTACTTTTGCTCTATCCTTTTTAAGTTCTTTTCGAAGCTCATAATATATCTTTTTTCGATTTGATTCATTTTTCATATCAATGAAATCAATTACAACCAGTCCAGATAAATCCCGCAACCTAAGCTGTCTTGCAACCTCTTTACAGGCTTCTAGATTAATTTTAAGCGAATTATCTTCATGATTTTTCTTGCCAACAAAGCGCCCACTATTAACATCAACAACAACCATTGCTTCAGTTTTTTCAATAATGAGATATGCCCCACTTTTTAACCAGACTTTTGGCCTAAGAAGCTTGTCAATTTCATTTTCGATACCCTTGCTCTCAAACAAAGGTTTTTTTATTTTATAATATTCGAGCCTACTAGCCATATTTGGAGATACGTCTTCTAAGTAGCTATTGATTTTCTTGTATAATTTTTTGGAATCAATAACTATTTTGCTAATATCTGGTGTAAAAAGATCTCTGATGACGCTGGATGCTGTCTCAAGATCTTCGTAGAGTAGCTCAACATCCTTTTTCTGATTCGAGGTTTTTAAAAGTTTTTGCCAGTTCTTTTCGAGGTTTTGCAAATCATTTTTAATCAATTCTTCACTTTTGCCCTCTGCTACAGTCCTAACAATTATACCAGCGTCTTTATCTTTGAGGGATGAAACAAGTTTTTTCAATCTTCTTCTTTCATATTTATCCCAAATCTTCTTTGAGATTCCAACATACTTTGCGTTAGGGACTAAAACAAGCAACCTTCCAGGAATTGCAACCTCAGTAGTCACGCGAGGTCCTTTTCCAGCAAAGGCTTCTTTAATAACCTGGACAAATATCGATTGACCAGTTTTTAAATCTACACTGACATTATCATTTGATCGTCGATTAGATTTACGATTTGATTTATTTTTCCCATTTGAATCTTCAGATTCATCCATATCCATTAAATAAGCTGGATTTTCAATTTCAGAGAAGGGAAGAAAGGCGTTAATGTCGTACCCAATATCTACAAAAGCTGCTTGCATACCTGGTAAGACATTCTCGACTTTACCTTTGTAGATATTACCGACCATACGTTGTTGATCTTGTTTTTCGACATACACCTCAACAAGCGTACCATCTTCAATGATAGCAATACGGGATTCCCCCATGCTCTCACTGATATAAATCTCTTTTTCCATATTGACTCCTTTTTAAAATCAATAACGAGTTATAGTTAGCATGGATTTAAAGATGATTAAGAGGTGAGATGGCCTTTCAGCCATGGTAGAACTCCAGCGCCACATCCTGGCCAACTGAAGGTAAAACTTTAAAATAAATGTAACTTAAATTGTCTAAAAAAAGACGAAAAAACTTTATGATTCACCTATTTATATCTATCTTTATCCTTCTGAAATCTATGCATTATAAGTACTTTTTTCAATACAATTGATCTTTGCTTTTTAAATTGTCATATCATTAAAAATAGCATAAATTTCAATGTCGGAATTTGTGCCATATTGCACCGACACTAAAAAAAGCTAAAAAGGTCCCCCCTTCAGGCCCCTTTAAGCTTAAAAAAACTTTTATGATAAAAAACTTACTAAAAAATAATATACTTACCATAGATGGTGCCATGGGAACAATGGTTCAGTCTTATGGACTTACTGAGGACGATTTCAGAAAAGATCATTTTGACAACCACTCCATTGATCTTAAAGGCAATAATGACATTCTCGCAATCACTCAGCCTGATATAATTTTTGAAATTCATAAAAGCTATCTTGATGCCGGTTCTGATATAATCGAAACCAACACCTTTAATGCCAATGCAATTTCACAATCTGATTATCATTTAGAAGATCAGGTTTATAAAATCAACTTTGAAGCGGCTAAAATTGCTACTAAAGCTGCAAAGCTTTACAGTGATAAGCCTAGGTTTGTTGCGGGTGCTATAGGGCCTACTAGCAGGACTGCTTCGCTAAGTCCCGATGTAAATGATCCCTCTTATCGCAATACCTCTTTTGACGAGTTAGTAGTAGTTTACTCTGAGCAAGCTAAAGGGCTTTTGGATGGCGGTATTGACATATTTTTAGTTGAAACTGTATTTGATACTTTGAACTGTAAGGCTGCTCTTTATGCCATAAATAAAACGCTTAAAAAGAGCAACTTAGATATTCCAATTTTTGTCTCTGGAACAATTACAGATGCAAGTGGAAGGACATTATCAGGTCAAACTGTCGAGGCATTTTGGAATTCAATTAAACATGTTAACCCCGCTGCAGTTGGTCTTAATTGCGCTCTTGGAGCTGAACAAATTAGACCTTGGTTAAATGAGCTTTCGATCATTGCCGAAACTAATGTATTTGTTTACCCAAATGCTGGTCTTCCAAATGAGCTAGGTGAATATGATCAGTCGCCTGAAGATATGGCTAAAATAGTAGCTCAATTTGCAAAAGATGGCTTAGTAAATTTAGTTGGAGGTTGCTGTGGAACAACACCTGATCACATTCGGACAATTCATAAATCTATTCAAAATCAAAAACCTAGAAAAATACCAACTATTGAACCTTTTACACGATTAAGCGGCTTAGAACCATTTACAATAAGACCCGAGAGTAATTTTATTAATATTGGCGAACGAACCAATGTTACAGGTTCTGCTAAATTCAAAAGATTAATAAAAGAGGGAGACTATGAAACCGCTCTCTCTGTGGCAAGACAGCAAATACAAAATGGAGCTCAGGTAATCGATATAAATATGGATGAGGGTCTTTTAGACTCTGAGAAAGCTATGGAAAAATTTCTACGATTAGTTGCTTCTGAGCCTGATATTTCCAAAGTCCCCATTATGATAGATTCCTCAAAATGGTCAGTCTTAGAAATTGGTCTCAAAAATTTGCAAGGTAAAGGAATAGTTAATTCAATATCTCTTAAAGAGGGTAAAGAAATATTTCTTGAACAAGCTCAAAAAATTAAAGATTTTGGTGCAGCAGCAGTCATCATGGCTTTCGATGAGCGTGGTCAAGCAGATTCATATGAACGCAAAGTAGAGATATGCTCAAGGGCTTACAGGCTTTTGGTGGAAGAAATCGATTTTTCTCCCGAAGACATCATTTTTGATCCAAATATCTTTGCGGTAGCCACTGGAATCGAAGAACACAATTCCTATGCTAAGTCTTACATCGAAGCTGCTAAGGAGCTCAAAACGAGATTTCCCAAGGTCCACATAAGCGGAGGAGTTTCAAATCTATCTTTTTCATTCAGAGGAAATGAAGTTTTGAGAGAAGCAATGCATTCTGCTTTTTTGTACCATGCTGTTAAATCTGGAATGGATATGGGCATCGTTAATGCTGGCCAGCTTACACTTTATGATGAAATTGATCTAGAGCTTAAAGATTGCATCGAGGATGTGCTATTTGATAGGCAGCCAGATTCTACGGAGCGTCTTATTGAATTGGCTCAATCTCATAAGGGTAAAAAAGAACGCAAGACCGCTGATTTAAAATGGAGAGAGTCTAGTGTTGAAGAAAGATTGTCCCATTCGCTTAAAGATGGAATTGTTGACTTTATTGATGAAGATATTGAAGAAGCTAGGCAAAAATATGATAGACCAATAAATGTTATAGAAGGGCCATTGATGGATGGTATGAATGTAGTTGGTGATCTTTTTGGAGCAGGAAAAATGTTTTTACCTCAGGTGGTAAAATCTGCAAGGGTAATGAAAAAAGCAGTTGCTTACCTAGTACCCTATATTGATAAGGAAAAGAAAGAAATGGGCCTTGAGAAAGTTTCAAATGGAAAAATCCTACTAGCTACTGTTAAAGGAGACGTACACGATATTGGAAAAAATATTGTAGGTGTGGTTCTTGGTTGCAATGGATATGACATAATTGATCTTGGCGTTATGGTTTCTTCTGATAAGATTTTATCAGAAGCAAAAGAAAAAGGTGTAGATATAATTGGTTTATCTGGGTTGATAACCCCTAGTTTGGATGAAATGGTTCATGTAGCAAAAGAAATGGAAAGAATGAATTTTAAAATTCCATTGCTTATTGGAGGAGCTACGACCAGTAAAAAACATACAGCAATTAAAATAGAAGAAAACTATTCTGGCCCAACCATTCACATAACAGATGCATCAAGGTCAGTAGGGGCTGTTGGTAAATTATTAAATGAAAATGAAAAAATTCAGTACGAGCAATCTGTTAGAGAAGAATTTGAAAATATTCGAAATACTGTAGACAAGAAAAAAATAAAAAAACTTTCAATTGATGAAGCTAGAAAAAGAAAGTTTACAACAGATTGGGAAAAATACACTTATTTAAAACCAAATTTGATTGGAACTAAAATATTTGATAGCTATCCAATTAAGGAATTAGTTGATTATATTGATTGGTCACCTTTTTTTCATGCCTGGGAATTAAAAGGAAAGTATCCATCAATTTTAACCAGTGAAAAATATGGAGTAGAGGCGAATAAAATCTTTTCAGATGGAATGAATATGCTCGATAGAATGATTAAAGAAAATATTTTAAAGCCAAAAGCTGTCATAGGTATATATGAAGCTTATGCAAAAGACGAGACCGTTTTTACTGAAAAGATGGAATTCAATTTCCCCAGACAAATAGTTGATAAGGGGAAAGATAGTCCTAATTTTTCTCTTGCAGATTTCATTGGGCCAAACGATGATTATATTGGATTGTTTGCGCTAACCACTGGTCACGGACTAGAAAAATTAGTTAAAGAGTTTGAAGAGCAGAACGATGATTATAGCGTCATTATGGCAAAGGTGATTGCAGACAGATTAGTTGAGGCATTTGCTGAAAGAATGCATGAGCGCGTCCGAACTAATTTTTGGGGATATGCCAAAACCGAAACAATGAAAAACGAAGATTTAATTAAGGAGAGGTATCAAGGAATTCGTCCCGCACCTGGCTATCCTTCTTGCCCAAGTCATGAAGAAAAAGATAAAATTTGGAAAATTCTAGATGTTGAAAAGAACACTGGAATAACCTTAACTGAAACTCGTGCAATGTTTCCTGCAGCCTCAATCTGCGGATGGTACTTTTCTCATCCTGAATCACAATATTTTTTCGTTCGAGAGTCTTAATTGTCTTTTTTTGAAAAGGACTTAGCGCTGGCAAAAAAAGCAGCATTAGAAGCTGGAGAAGCTGTTATGCGTTATTTCAAATCCACCAATTTTGAAATAAAAAATAAAGGTGTTAACAATCCAGTAACCACTGCTGATTTTGAAGCCAACAACATTATTAAAGAAATATTAATTAATAATGATACCTCATTTGGGTGGCTGTCAGAAGAGACCGTAGATTCTCAGGAGCGTATAAAAAAAGAAAACGTATGGGTTGTTGATCCAATAGATGGTACAAAAGAGTTTATTGAGGGGGTGCCTCATTTTTCAATTAGCATAGGAATGGTTAGTAAGGGAGAGCCTGTTGTTGGAGTAATATATAATCCTGCAAAAAACGAACTTTTTACTGCGTGCTCTGGTGGCGGGTCTAAGCTAAACGGTGAACCTATCAATTGCCTTTCTAAAAATAATGAAAGAACGATTATGGTCAGTCGCTCAGAAATTAAAAGAGGAATGTGGGATGCCTATAAGAAAATCTTTTTAGATATCATTCCTGTCGGCTCGGTAGCATATAAACTTGGATTGATTGCTGCAGGTAGATCAAACCTGTTCGCAACACTACAACCTAAAAATGAATGGGATGTATGTGCAGGAAATTGTATCATAAATGAAGCTGGTGGAAATCTTCTTGACTTGTATGGTAATAAAAGATTGTACAATTCAGTTGATACAAAAATTAGTCCAGGATTAATTGCGGGGCACAGCAATTATGTCCTTCAGGCATTAGAAGTAATTAATATCTAATCCATTTGTTTTGACACTATTATTATTATAATCTTTGTATCTATTTAAAAGAAATAATTGAGCATATTTAATGAATGAACTACCAAAAGATGCAATAAAATGCCTTGATAAAGGATTTGTTAGATTGGTCGACTCAATGGGTGGTGATGATGCAATTGTACAGTCTGCAAGAGTAAGTTATGGTAAAGGGACCAGCAAGGTTTCTCAAGACCGTGGTCTCATTAGGTATTTAATGCGTCATCGACACACAACTCCTTTTGAAATGGTTGAGTTTAAATTCCATTGCAAGATGCCGATTTTTGTGGCAAGACAATGGGTGAGGCATCGAACTGCAAATATTAATGAATATTCTCTTAGATATTCTGAAGCACGAGATGAATTTTATTATCCAGATCCAGACAATATTGAGTTTCAAAGCGCTCTCAATAAACAAGGGAGAATGGGGGAGGTTGACTCTGAGCTTAAACAGAAAGTTCAAAGATATTTCAAAGAAATTTCTGAGCGTAGTTTTGAAATTTATAGTGAACTAAATGAAGCAGGCGTTGCCCGCGAGTTGGCTCGCGCCGTTCTTCCAGTAAACCTCTATACAGAGTGGTATTGGAAAAACGACCTACACAACTTATTGCATTTTATTGGACTCCGTTCAGATGGACACGCGCAGTACGAAATTAGAGTATTTTCCGATGCTATGGCATCCTTTGTTAAAGAGGTGGCCCCATTTGCCTGGGAAGCTTATCAAGATTATGTTGTAAAGGGTATGCGATTTTCAAAAATTGAGCAAAACCTTTTGGAAAGAAAGCTTCCTGATAGAGTAATTGACGATATCCAGGAAGATGTAGCTTATCAGTTAACAGCTTCATTGCATGCCAATAAACCCCGCTCTGATGAAGATTTATTTCCACTCTACAAAGACCAAGGAGGATCAGATAGTCTTGATGATTTTAATTTGAAGTGGTCTTCAGGTGAAATTGATACGGGCAACGTTAGAGAGTTGCGCGAATTCAAATCAAAAATCGAGACGCTTAGGCAGTCTTAACCAAAATGTCTTTGTCTGTATTAAGCATTTGAATTTTTTCTATGTTTAACAGAGCTGAAATAATCGATTCCAACTTTTTAGCATTCGTAAATGATGGAAAATTTCCGAAAGCAAAAACAACCACTGATCATCAAAATCTAAAAATAAATCAAAGCGATTTACTTTCAATTTTTGAGACCCAAGTTCTTAGCAGACATATGGATCTTAAAGCAAGATTGCTAAAAGAAGAGGGTAAATGTTTTTATACAATAGGCAGCTCTGGGCATGAAGGAAATGCTGTCTTTGGTAAAGTTTTTTCAAAAGAAGATATTGCCTTTCTCCACTATAGAAGTACACCGTTCTTCATTCAGAGATCAATGAAGGTGCCAGGATCCACACCTATTTATGACACAGCTTTATCATTTGTCGCTTCATCAGATGACCCAATTAGCGGAGGAAGGCATAAGGTAATAGGGAGTAAAATACTGAATATACCTCCGCAAACCAGCACAATTGCCAGTCATCTACCTAAAGCAGTAGGTACTGCAGTGTCTATCGATAGAGCAAAGGATCTTTCAATAAAAGAAAGATCGCTAAAAGATGGAAGTATTGTATTATGCAGTTTTGGCGATGCGAGCACCAATCATGCGACGGCAATGAGTGCCTTTAATACAGCAAGTTTAATTCATCATAACGGTGGCCATGTTCCAATAGTTTTCATTTGCGAAGATAATGGTATTGGTATTTCAGTGCCAACAGAGCAAAGCTGGATTGAAAAAAATTTTTCTAAAAGACCTGGATTCAAATATATTAAAACTGACGGTTTAAACATTATTGATTTATTTCAAAAATCAATACAGGCAAAAGATTTTTGTAAAATAAACAGACAGCCCGTATTTCTTCATATGAAAACGGTTCGCCTTATGGGTCACGCTGGTTCGGATATTGAGGTTGGATATAAATCTCTCAATGAAATTGAATCTACAGAATTCAATGATCCTTTACTGCATACAGCAAGAATAATGATTGATAATAAACTCTTAGATAAAGACGATATAGTTCGTATGTATGAGAATAGTCGTGACAGAGTTTCTCAAGTTTTTGATCAAGCTTCAACCCGCCCAAAGCTACTTAAAAGTAAGGAAATAATGAGTTCTATCTCATCATATAATGATAAAATGAAATCTCCAGCTCTGCCATCTGAGGACGAAAGAAAGAAGGTGTTTGAAAAAGAATACCTAAGATTGGATCATAAGAATCACATGGCTGGATTATTAAATTATGCACTGACTGACGCTCTTCTTCGTTATTCAAATACAGTAGTATTCGGAGAAGATGTTGGTAAAAAAGGAGGCGTATATCATGTTACTGCAGATTTACAAAAACAATTTGGATCGCGAAGGGTCTTTGACAGTCCGCTTGATGAGACTTCAATAATTGGTTTTGCAACAGGTTTTAGCCATAATGGATTTGTTGCAATTCCAGAAATTCAGTTTCTAGCATATTTTCATAATGCCGAGGATCAGCTTAGAGGAGAGGCTGCCACTCTTCAATTCTTTTCAAGCGGACAATTTACCAATCCAATGGTACTTAGAATAGCTGGACTTGCTTATCAAAAAGGGTTTGGCGGTCATTTTCATAATGATAATTCTCTCGCCATCTTTAGAGATATTCCAGGCTTAGTTCTTGGTGTGCCATCCAATGGTTCTGCAGCGGTAAAAATGTTTAGACACGCTGTAAAAATAGCTTATGAAAAAAAGAGAATAGTCGTATTTATTGAACCCATTGCTTTATACATGACAAAAGATCTTTATAAAAAAGATGATACGCAGTGGAGCTTTAATTACCCAGCGCTTTCTGAAGAAATTCCCTTAGGTGATACAATAAAGTATGGCAAAAGCAAAACTTTAACAATTATTAGTTATGCGAATGGACTTTATCTATCTCTTCAAGCGAAAAAAGAGATTGAAAAAAAGATTAAGGAACCAATCCAAGTAATTGACTTATGTTGGCTTTCAGATATAGATATTAGCGGTCTTCTAAAGCAAATAGGAAGATGTTCATCAGTTTTAATCGTTGATGAATGTCGAAGATCTGGATGCTATGGCGAAGGTTTGATGGTTGATCTTTTGAGAGAGAATACAACAGGTTTAAAAGTAGATCTGCATACAGCTGAAAACAGTTTTATACCACTTGGTGAGGGCGCAACATCCACATTACCAAGTAAAAGCTCCATTAAAAAAGCGGCATACGAGTTGCTTGGTGTCTAAAGAAAAAATAGTTGTAATCTGCCCAGGGAGAGGGTCCTACTCTCGAGATACCAGCGGCTATTTAAACATGCATTTATCAGGGGATTCCAAAAGCTTCATTGACCAAATAGAAGCATATAGAAATAAAGAAAATTTATTAGGACCATTGGAACTGGACTCAATTCCATTTAA
>Ga0207993_1000516_pt1 | contig 15155 bp, 13 predicted proteins | sample ETN01SmetaG_2_FD_185791 | JGI IMG/M metagenome (GOLD analysis project Ga0207993, IMG submission 185791) | Marine microbial and viral communities from oxygen minimum zone, Eastern Pacific Ocean - ETNP2014F12-01SV265 (SPAdes) (version 2) | ecosystem: Environmental > Aquatic > Marine > Oceanic ...
ATCTAAGATAAAAAGACCTAAAAAAGGCAAGGTCATTGCTACATCAGACTTTTTAGTATTACAAGATGAAAAACGTATTGAGGCCAGAGAAATGTGGAATAAATCGAGGAGAGGATCCTCATCTAGACTTAAGTAATATGAGATATATTTTACTTTTACTTTTTCTTCCTGTCTATTTATTTTCACAATCAAGTCTAAGCGGTTCAATAAAAGATCAATCAGGATTCCCCATTATGGGAGCTAATGTAATCGCTGTAAACAATGAAACCAATGTGCTTGATGGATTTGGTATCTCAAATGAAAATGGATATTTCAGTATAAATCTTAAAAATGGAACGGAGTTTAATATTAAAATAACTTTCATTGGTTTTAAGCCAATTGAGTTTAATACTACTCTTTCAGATGATACTATCAAAGATTTTGTTTTAGAAGAACAATCTGAGGCACTCGATGCAGTTGAAATTGTATATGAAATGCCAGTTGAAATAAGAGGAGACACGATAGTTTACAGTGCTGATGCCTTCAACACTGGTACTGAAAAGAAGTTAGCTGATGTACTAAAAAATCTTCCAGGTGTTGAAGTTAACGAAGATGGTAGGATTGAGGTCGAAGGTCAAGAGGTAAGAAAAATTCAAATTGAAGGTAAAGACTTTTTTGATGGTGATACGAAATTGGCATCACAAAATTTGCCCGCCAAGGCAGTTGGAAAGATTGAAGTTTTAAGAAACTTTACAGAAGTTGGTCAGTTAAGTGGTGTTCAAAATAACGAAGACAGTTTTGCAATAAATATTAGGTTAAGAGAGGGTAAAGATAAATTTTGGTTTGGAGAAATTTTAGCTGGTACTGGCCCCGATGATATTCATTTAGTTGCACCAAAAATATTTTATTACGCACCAAATTTTAATTTCAGTGTTATTGCTAACTCAAATGACATTGGACAACCACCCTTATCAAGGAGAGATTTTTACAGGTTTTCTGGAGGATTTGGTAATTTGAATGGAAGAACAGGTACATCAATTAATATTGGTTCTGACCTTGCTGGATTGGGAAGTTTAAGTAATAACAGAGCAAAATCAATCGACTCTAAACTGACCGCAACCAACTTTACGGTCAGCAATGATAAAGGTTTAGAAATATCTGGATTTACAGTTCATTCATCAACTACAAATGAACTTGAAGAACAAATCGACAGAACATATATAGCTACAAATGCTGTAGAAAATACAAGTGAATTTTCTCTGCAAGAAAATGAATTGGAGTTGTATAAGTTTAGTGTAGAGTATGAGCCTAGTGAAGTATTCCAATTAGAATATAATATACTTTTAAATCAATCTGATCAATATGAGAATAATGATTTAACATCAATGTATGGTAGAGAAAATAATAGATTACAGGAAACTTTGGATATAACAAGATCACAAAAACCTCAATCATTAAATCAAGAATTTAAAATGTATTTCACCTTAAATGAAGATCATATATTTTCATTTGAAGCTCAACACTTGGACCAAGAAGAAAATCCTTTTAATAGAGCAATAAGAGATAGAAATCCTTTTACCAGACTTATTCCTTTTAATTCCACTCAAAATAAATATGATATAACTCAGGAAAGACTAGTTAATACTGCAAAAATCGAAGCAAAGCTCGATTATTATTACTTATTAAATGATACATCAAATATTAACTTAAGTCTAGGTGTTACTGATGTAAGTCAGGATTTTGATTCTAGTTTTTTTCAGATACTTGATAATGGCTCTCAACTTAACTTTAACGATGCATTATTTAATAATGAGGTTAATTTTGATTTTAGTGACGCTTATGTAGCATTAAATTATAGGTTGAGAACAGGAATATTTACTTTTGACCCAGGCTTAACCTTACATTTTTACAAAACAGGTACAACTCAGTTAGGTTCTACATCTGAAACAAATATTAGTGATATAAGACCAAATCTTAGGATTAATTTCCAATTTAAAAAGACTGAGAGCTTGAGATTGACATATAGAAAGAATACTCAATTTACTGATGTTAACAATTTAGCAGAGGGTTTTGTCTTCAATAATTATAATAGCATATTTAAAGGTAATAGAGAATTAGAATCGGCTGTTGTAAATACTTATAACATGAACTACAGAAGTATTAATCAATTTACATTTACCAATATTTTTGCAAATGCAAGTTATTCAAAGAGAAGTAACTCAATTCAGTCCAGAGCAAGTATTGATGGAATTAATGCTGTAAGGACTTCAACCAATTCTATATTCCCAAGAGAAACATACTCCGTTAGTGGAAGAATTGATAAAAGATTTAAGAATTTCAAATTAAATGCCAGTACAAATTTTAATTATAGTGACTTTACTAATGTAATTAATAATCAATCAATTAATTCTAACAGTTTGAATCAAAATTATTCAGCAAGTATAGAAACAAACTTTAGGGATAAGCCAAATTTTGAATTTGGCTACAAGTACAATATCAATCAATACGATAATGGAGGATTAGAGAATAAATTTATAACAGAATCTCCATTTGCTCGTTTAGATGCTTATTTTGGTAAAGGTTTTGTATTAACTGCTGAATACAGCTATAATTCATACAAAAACGAAACTCAAACATTAAACAAATATAGATTTTTAGATGCTGACCTTTCATACAACAAGGAGGGATCCAAGTGGGAATTTGGTGTAGGAGTGACTAATTTATTGAATGATCAATCAATCAACAGAGACTCTTTCAATCAGTTTTTCTCACAGACTAGGATGTATGTAATTCAACCTAGATATATTCTATTCAAGCTAAAATACGACCTGACCCTTTTTGGTGGAAAGGATAAAGAAGATGCTAATCAGAGTAAAGCACCATCTAACCCAAGACCTAGAGGTAACAGAGGTGGAGGCAGGTTGAGATAAGCTTTTTCGATAAAATTATTTTGCAGATATAAAATACTGTACTATTTTTAGGCAAATGTTAAACAAATATTATTACAACGGATTCTATTTTTTCTTTTACTTCATCAGTAAAAACAGGATTTTTTGTTAATAATTAAAGAAAAAAATTAATATAAAAGTCCTGATTTTCAGGACTTTTTTTTTGTTATGAAAGTTGCAATTCAAGGTATAAGAGGATCATATCACCATAAGGTGGCATTAGAACTTTTTGATGATCAAATTGATATAATTGAATGTCTTTCTTTTGATGAGTTGGTTGATTCAACCTCAAGAGGATTGAGTGATTATGGGATAATGGCGATTGAAAACTCTATAGCTGGATCTATTATTCCCAACTATTCGTTAATTGATGATAATAGTTTGTCTATAATAGGTGAATATTATATTAACATACATCATAATTTAATGGTATATCCTGGAGTTTCATTTAATGAAATTACTAATATTGCATCTCATCCAATGGCACTTCTTCAGTGTAAAGATTTTTTAAAAAAAACAGATAAAATTATAGTAGAGGATAAAGATACTGCACAGGTAGCAAAAAGAATTATGGATGAAAAAGTTTTTGATACTGCTGCAATTGCCGGTACAGAAGCTGCTAAGATGTATGGACTAGAAATCATCGAAACAAATATTCAAACAATCAAAGACAATGAAACACGATTCGTAGTTGTTTCTAAGTCAGCTGATAATGCAATTACGAAAGAACTTAACAAAGCCTCTTTAAAATTTGTACTTAGTCATAAAAATGGAAGTCTCGCTAATATTTTAAATATTTTAGCTAATTATGGATTAAATCTTACTAAGATTCAATCTATTCCAATTATTGAAACACCATGGAAATATTCATTTTTTATTGATACAACATTTTCAGATTATAATAATTATAAAAAAGCTATTGATGAGGTATCATTAGATTCTGAATTAGTAAAAGAATTTGGTGTTTATAGTAACTTTAAATCTCAATGAGAACAGCAAGAAGATTAGAACATATAGAAGAATATTATTTCTCCCGAAAATTAAAAGAGGTTGGTGATTTAATTACAAAGGGAAATCCTATTATTAATTTAGGTATCGGCAGTCCAGACATTATACCACCAAAATCAACTACTGATAGTTTAGTACAAGCATTAGAATCACCAATAGCCCATAAATACCAAAGTTATAAGGGTATAGAATCACTCAGGTTAGCGATAAAAAGTTTTTATTTGAATAATTACGATGTTGAACTAAATCATAATGAGCAAATACTACCCTTGATTGGGTCCAAGGAGGGAATAATGCATATATCTTTGGCTTTTCTTGACGTGGGTGATGAAGTTCTTATACCAAATCCTGGATATCCCACCTATACCTCAGTTTCTAAAATAGTTGGAGCTAAACCTAAATATTATGAATTGAGTGAATCAAATTCATGGCTTCCAAATCTTGAGAATCTTAAAAAAATGGATTTATCAAAAGTTAAAATTATGTGGGTAAATTATCCAAATATGCCAACTGGGTCAAATTGTTCATTATCCTTTTTTAATGATTTGATTTCCTTTTGTGAGGAAAAAAATATCTTACTCATAAATGACAATCCATATAGTTTTATTCTTAATAACAATCCAGTTAGTTTACTAATGGCTAAAAAAAGTAAGAATTGCTTAGAACTAAATTCTTTGAGTAAATCACATAATATGGCTGGTTGGAGATTAGGAATGGTGGTTGGTTCAAAAGAAAACATAGACAATATTTTAAAGATTAAGTCAAATATGGATTCAGGAATGTTTTTACCAATACAACTTGGAGCTGTTGATGCTTTGAATCAAGATAAGAGCTGGTATAAACATTTAAATAATATTTATAAAGACAGAAAAAAAATTGTAGTTAAAATCTGTCAAAAACTAAACTTAAAGTTTGATGATAAAGGATCAGGTCTTTTTGTTTGGGGAAAAATCTCTGATGAATTTAAAACTTCTGAAGAATTTGTTGATGAATTGTTATATCAAAAAAATATTTTCATTGCACCTGGTTCCATATTTGGTTCAAATGGTGAGGGTTACGTTAGAATATCTTTGTGTTGTGACGAAAAAAAATTAAATGAGGCTTTAAAAAGGTTATAGATGAATATAGGAATAATTGGTTTGGGACTGATGGGAGGTTCTTTCGCTCTAGATGTAAAAGAAAGGTTTAAAGACTTTGTTATTTATGGTTTTGATAAATCGGACGAACATTTAAAGTTGTCATTTGATTTAAAACTAATTGATTTTAAACTTGATGATGATAATATTTCTAATATAGATTTATTACTAATCTCTGTACCAGTTGATGAAACCATTAATATTTTGCCGAATATACTTGATAAAGTAGGAGAAAACACAATAGTTGTTGATGTTGGCTCCACAAAATTAAAAATATGTGAAGGAGTTTCCAATCATAAAAATAGAAAGCAATTTTTAGCAATGCATCCAATTGCAGGAACGGAAAACAGTGGTCCAAATGCATCTGTTAGTGGTCTATATCATCGGATTACAAATATTTTATGTGAAGTTGATAAAACTGATTCTAATTTACTGAAAAAGGTGATGAAAATATTAAATAATTTTGAAATGAAAATTATATATATGGATCCAAGTTCTCATGATGAGCATATTTCATATGTTTCTCATTTATCTCACGTAACTTCTTTTATTTTGGCTAAAACAGTTATTGAAAAAGAAAAAAATGAAAAAAATATTTTTGATTTAGCTGGTAGTGGATTTGAATCAACTGTAAGACTTGCAAAGAGCTCGCCATTTATGTGGACACCAATTTTTTTACAAAACAAGTCTAATTTAGTAGAAGCATTAGAAGGGTATATTAATAATTTAAATGACTTAAAAGTTAAAATTCAGAATGATGATAAAGAATCCATAATAGATGATTTAAACAACATTAATAGAGTAAAAAAAATTTTAGGGGGAATAAATAATAAAAATGAAAAATAATAAGAAACTCAGAACATGGCTTGATGATTTTAATTTGAATCACCCATTAGTTATTGCTGGTCCCTGTAGTGCTGAAACTGAAAAGCAAGTTCTATCTATTGCTCACGATTTGAAGGACTCAGATGTTTCAATCTTTAGGGCTGGAATTTGGAAACCTCGAACAAGACCTGGAATGTTCGAAGGAGTTGGTGCAATAGGATTAAAGTGGTTAAAAAAGGTTAAGGAAGAAACAGGACTACTAACAACAACAGAAGTTGCTAATTCAAATCATGTAAAACTAGCTTTAGAAAATGATATCGATGTACTTTGGATTGGTGCAAGATCTACAGTTAGTCCATTTATAGTACAAGAGATTGCTGATGCACTCAAAGGTACTGATAAGATAGTCTTATTAAAAAATCCTGTAAACCCTGATCTATCCTTATGGTATGGTGGAATTGAAAGATTATATTCAGCTAATATCAAAAAGATAGGTGTAATTCACAGAGGTTTTTCTTCATACAGTAAATCAAAATATAGGAATAATCCTGAATGGCAAATAGCTATTGAACTCCAAAATAGATTTCCAGATTTACCATTGATTTGTGATCCATCTCACATATGTGGAAGGAGAGATTTAATACATGATGTTTCTCAGAAGGCATTGGATTTAAATTTTGATGGATTAATGATTGAATCACATATAGATCCAGACAATGCTTGGAGTGATGCAGCTCAACAAATTACACCTGCTGAACTAATTCAGTTAATGAAAGAACTTAAATTAAGAAAGCAGAGTGTTAACCAAGAAGATTATTTAAAAAATTTAGAAAAATTGAGAACTAAAATTGATTCTGCTGATAATGATATATTAAATATTTTAGGAAAAAGAATGAAAATTTCTGATGATATTGGTAAGCTAAAGAAAAAAGAAAATGTTGCTATTCTACAATCTAAAAGATGGAATGAAATTCTGGGAAAAATGATTTTAGAGGGTAAGGAAAGAGGACTAAGTGAAGAATTTGTATTAAAAATTTTTAAAGCCATCCATCAAGAGTCAATTAATCACCAAGAAAAAATTTTAAAAGGTTGATGTTAGGAACAGTTTATAAATCTACAGGTAGTTGGTATAAAGTCAAGTTAGAAAATGGAGAATTTGTAGATTGTAAATTGTTTGGAAAATTTAGAACAAAAAATTTAAAATCAACCAATCCTGTATGCGTAGGAGATAACGTAGTTATTAAAATAACTGAAAACCAAACTCCACAAATTGAACAAATTAATGATAGACATAACTATTTAATCAGAAAATCAGTCAAACTTTCAAAGCAATACCACATAATAGCATCCAATATTGATTTATGTTTTTTAATAATTACTATTAAAAACCCAGAGACATCAACAATGTTCATAGACAGGTTTTTAGCCTCAACGTTCTCATATAATATTGAAACTGTTTTATTATTTAATAAAATTGATCAAATTGAGAAGGAAGAAAAAAAAGAACTAAATAATTTCATCTCAATTTATAAGAAGGCTGGTTATGATTGTATTGAGATCTCTGGAAAAAAAAATATTAACATTGATAAACTTAAAAAAATCATGATTAATAAATCATGTGTTTTTTCGGGTCATAGTGGAGTAGGTAAATCTACTTTAATTAATAAACTAGATTCTAGTATTAATATTAAAACTTCTCCTATTTCCGAATCAAATTTATCAGGCCAACATACTACTACTTTTTCTGAAATGTATGACCTTAATTTCAGCTCTAGAATAATTGATACACCAGGTATTAAAGGTTTTGGACTTTATGATGTTAAGAATAGTGAATTAAGGGATTTCTTTAAGGAGTTCACCTTACTTAGAAGCTGTAAATTTAATAATTGTTTACACTTGGAAGAGCCTGGATGTGAAGTCAAGGATAGAGTTAGTAAAGGAGATATTTCAAAATCTAGATATGATAATTACGTTGAACTTTTATCTGAAATCAATAATAATTATCGACATTAAAATATGAAAGCGGTTATTCAAAGAGTCAATTTTGCAAAGTTAAGAATTGATCAACAGGTATTTAGTAAAATTAAAACTGGCTTGGTAGTTCTAGTGGGAATAACTCATAACGATGATATTGATGATATTAAGTGGTTGGTAAGAAAAATATTGAATCTTAGGATTTTTAATGATGATAAATCAGTTATGAATAAATCAATAATTGATATAGGGGGAGAGTTATTGGTGGTAAGCCAGTTTACATTACACGCCCAAACCAAAAAAGGTAATAGACCATCATATATTAATGCTGCTAAGGGTGATAAAGCAGAGGAGATCTACAATAATTTTCTGTTAGAATTTAAAAATCAGTATGGAGTAACTCCAAAAACTGGTAAATTTGGATCGGATATGAAAGTTGAACTTGAAAATGATGGTCCAGTAACAATTTTAATAGATACAAAAAATAAATTATGAAATTAAACAGCTTACAAAAGAAAGTAGATGATTGGATTAAGAAATATGGAGTTAGGTATTTTGATGAATTAACAAATATGGCCCAACTAACTGAAGAGGTTGGTGAGGTAGCTAGAATAATATCTAGAAAATATGGTGAGCAAACCTCAAAAAAGGGAGAAAAAGTTGAAGATTTAGGTGAGGAATTAGCAGATGTGCTATTTGTTTTGCTGTGTCTTGCTAATCAAACTGGAGTTGACTTAGAGAAATCATTCAATGAAAAAATGAAAAAAAAATCTAAAAGAGATAAGACTAGACACATCAATAATAAAAAACTAAAATGAAAAAGGTTCTGCTCAATGGATCTCATATAAAATCTTTAGACGAAATTATCATAAGTGGATCAAAGAGTGAATCTAACAGAGTATTAATTCTTAAATCAATATTCCAAAATATATCTATAATAAATTTATCTTCATCCGACGATACTAAAATTTTAGAAAAAAATTTAAATAGTACAGATTTTAATTTAAATGTTGGTCATGCAGGAACTGCTATGAGATTTTTAACAGCATATCTAGCAACCTTAGAAAATAAAAAGTTTCATTTAAGTGGTTCAAAAAGAATGAATGAAAGACCAATTGGTATTTTGGTTAAGGCGTTAAATGATTTAGGTTTTAATATTAACTATATTGGAAATGAAGGTTTTCCACCAATTGAAATAATCGGCTGTAAAAATTTGAAAAATAAAGTAAAATTAAAGCCTAATGTAAGTAGCCAATATATAAGTGCACTTATGCTTATTGCTCCTAGTTTAGATAATGGTTTAGTTATTGAATTAGATGGAAATATTACATCAAGACCATATATTGACATGACACTTTCCATTCTAAATAAGCTTGGTATTTATGCAAAATTCAATGATAATACAATTATTATTAAACCTAAAAAAGATGAGATAATTAATACTGAATATAAAGTAGAAGCAGACTGGTCCTCAGCATCTTATTTTTTTTCAATAGTTGCCCTGTCTAAAAATATTGAACTATCATTTATAAATTTTAGAAAAGATAGTTTTCAGGGTGATATAAATGTTTGTAAGTATTATGAATTATTTGGTGTTAAAACTACATTTCAAAATGGTAAACTAATTATAAAAAAGAGGACTGATTTTAATTATCCTGAAAAAATTATAATTGACCTAAAAGATAATCCAGACTTAGCACAGACTATAATTGTTACTGCTTTTGGACTCAATATTCCAACAAAACTAACAGGACTATCAACTTTAAAAGTAAAAGAAACAGATCGAATTGAAGCTCTAAGGAATGAGCTTACTAATCTTGGTGCTAGTTGCACTATTGATGATGAATCAATAGAGTTTTTTAAATCAAATAAATTAAATAAAAATTACATTATAAACACATATGATGACCATAGAATGGCGCTTGCATTTGCCCCTCTTTCTGTGATCTTTCCAATCGAGATACAAGATCCAAAAGTTGTTTCAAAATCATTTCCAGAATTTTGGAATATCTTAGAAAAACTCAATTTTTCCATCGATTTTGTATAATTATTTGTCATTTTACTTGACATCGCCTATTTGTCAACAGTATATTTGCCTTTTTTAAATTATGAAACTATCAAATTTTACCTACGAATTACCAAAAGATTTATTAGCCGAATATCCATCTGATCAAAGGGATGAATCAAGGCTAATGGTGTTACACAGAGACACTCAGAAAATTGAACACAAACTATTTAAAGATATAATTGATTATTTTGATGATGGTGATTCATTTATTTTAAATAACACAAAAGTATTTCCTGCTAGATTAATGGGTAATAAAGAAAAAACTGGAGCTAATATTGAAGTTTTTCTGCTTAGAGAACTTAGCCAAGACCAACGACTTTGGGATGTTCTTGTAGACCCGGCAAGAAAAATTAGAATTGGCAATAAGTTATATTTTGGAGATGATGATAGCTTAGTAGCTGAGGTTATTGACAATACTACGTCTAGAGGACGGACTTTGCGTTTTTTATATGATGGGTCATATGATGAATTTAGAGAAAAGTTACTCGAGCTCGGACAGACTCCCCTTCCAAAATATATAAAGAGATCTGAAGAAGATTTTGATAAGGAAAGATATCAAACCATTTATGCTAAAACTGAAGGTGCAGTTGCTGCCCCTACAGCTGGTTTACATTTTTCAAAACACCTGTTAAAGAGACTTCAAATAAAAGGAGTTAATCTTGGTGAGTTAACATTACATGTTGGTTTGGGCACATTCAATCCTGTTGAGGTTGAAGACTTATCAAAACATAAGATGGATTCAGAAGAATTATTTATTGATGATAAACTTGTTGAAATGGTCAACAATACAAAATCTAATAAAAAAAAGGTGTGTGCTATTGGTACAACCGTTATGAGAGGTTTAGAATCATCTGTCTCTTCAATGGGCACTTTAAATCCCTACCAAGGATGGACACATAAATTTATTTTTCCGCCATATAATTTTAGTATTGCAGATTCATTAGTTACTAATTTTCATATGCCAAAGTCAACATTACTAATGATGGTTTCTGCGTTCTGTGGCCATGATTTCATGATGGAGGCTTATCAAGTAGCAGTTAAAGAAAAGTATAGGTTTTATTCTTATGGTGACGCAATGCTAATATTATAAAATGCAAGCTAATCGAACAGATATTAGATCCTTAAGTATTGAAAATTTATGTTCAACTTTATCGAAAAGTAACTTTCCAGCATACAGGTCAAAACAGATAAAAAACTGGGCTAGAAAGATCGATGTTAAATCATTTGAGCAAATGTCAAATTTGCCAAAAGATCTAGTTTCATACCTCGAAACCAATTTTTCATTAAATAAATCCAAAATTATTTCACATCAAAAAAGTAGTGACAATACTGTTAAATATGCAATTCAATTATATGATGGCTTGGTTATTGAATCTGTATTAATTCCCTCAAATGATAGACTTACAGCATGCGTTTCAAGTCAAGTAGGGTGTAGTTTAGATTGTAATTTTTGCGCTACATCATTATTGAAAAGAATGAGAAATTTAGAGTATTATGAAATCTTTGATCAAATAATGCTGCTGAATAAAGAGGCAAATAAAATTTTTGATTCCTCAATCACAAATATTGTTTTTATGGGTATGGGTGAACCACTTTTAAACTATAAAAATGTTATTGAGTCAATTAATCAAATTACTAGTAACATAGGTATTGGAATTTCTAATAGAAAAATTACTTTATCTACATCCGGCATCTCTAAAATGATAAAAAAAATGGCTGATGATAATGTCAAGTTTAATTTAGCTGTATCACTTCATTCAGCCCTAGAGAAAACAAGAAATAATATTATGCCATTTTCAAAATCTTTTCCATTAAAAGATTTGATAGAAAGTTTAGAGTATTGGTACAAAAAAACGAAACGAAAAATTACATTTGAATATTTAATTTGGAAAGAGATCAATGATGATTTTGATCACATAAATGCCTTGGTCAAGATTTGTAAAAGAATACCGTCTAAAGTAAACTTGATTGAATACAATTCAACAGATAATCCAAAATTTGAATCAGCTAATGTTAAATGGTTGAATAATTATCTTAATGTTTTGAAGGATAATAAAATCCCTGTTTCTGTAAGAAAGTCGAGAGGAAAAGACATTGATGCAGCATGTGGCCAATTGGCAAATAAACACTAATTTAAATACTTAATATAGTGAGTAAAGTATACGAAATAAGGAAGCCCATTTCAAAAGAAATGGAGGTATTTGAAGAAAAGTTCTCAAATCTGATGTTATCCAAAGTTCCTTTGTTAAACAGAATTACTCATTATATCATCAAAAGAAAAGGGAAGCAAATGAGGCCCATGTTAATCTTTTTGTGTTCAAAGCTTTTAAATTCTGGAAAGGTAAATGATAAAGTTTACAGAGGCGCTTCAGTTATTGAGCTAATTCATACAGCTACTCTTATTCATGATGATGTTGTTGATGAAAGTAATAAAAGAAGAGGTTTTTTCTCAATTAATGCAATTTGGAAAAATAAAATTGCAGTACTGGTTGGTGACTTCTTGCTTTCTAAAGGTATGCTGCTATGCATTGATAATAAAGATTATGATATATTGGATGTCATTTCAGAGTCTGTTAAACAAATGAGTGAGGGAGAATTATTACAAATTGAAAAAACAAAAAAATTGGATATTGATGAAGAAACTTATTTTGAAATTATTGAAAAAAAGACAGCATCTTTAATCAGTTCTTGTTGTAAAATTGCAGCCATCTCTGTTGGAAGTAAAAAATTTGAAATTGAAAAAATTGCACGACTAGGCTTAAATATTGGGATAGCATTCCAAATAAAGGATGACCTTTTTGACTATGGAAAAAGAAGAATCGGAAAACCAAGGGGAATAGATATTAAACAAAAAAAACTGACACTACCTTTAATTTATGCGATTAATAATGTAGAAAAGAAAGAAAAAAAATGGTTGATTAGCTCATTAAAAAAGACTAAAAAAAACAAAGCATTAATCAATCAAATTATTAGCTTAGTTAAAGAAAAGGGAGGTCTTGATTATGCGATTGATACTATGAATAAGTTTCATAAACTCGCTATTGATGAATTGGAAACATTTGAAGACAGTTTATATAAAGACTCCTTAAAAAAAATGATAAATTACGTTATTCAAAGAAATTATTAAATTTTGATATCAAAAAATACTATAGAAAAAGTTTTTGAAATCTCAAGAGTTGAAGAGGTAATAGGTGATTTTATTCAGCTTAGAAAATCTGGCTCAAATTATAAAGGTTTAAGCCCTTTTACAAATGAAAAAACACCTAGTTTTATGATTTCTCCTGCAAAACAAATTTGGAAAGATTTTAGTAGTGGTAAAGGAGGAAATGTTGTTGCATTTTTGATGGAACATGAGCAGCTTTCATATCCTCAAGCAATCAAGTTTTTAGCAAATAAGTATAATATTGAAGTTGAAGAAACTGCTATTTCATCTGATCAAAAAGAAAAGCTTGATCAAAAAGAAAAACTTATGGTAATTTGTGAATTCGCTAAAAAGTTTTTTAAAAACCAAATTCATGAGACAGATTATGGTAAAAATATTGCACGTAATTATCTAATTGAAAGAGGATTTGATAAACAAATAATAGATGATTTTGAAATTGGTTGCCTTACTAACAAAAGAGATTCATTTAAGAATTACGCAATTGATAATGGCTATAATTTAGATGATCTAATTTCCTTAGGATTAATATCTTCTAAAAATAAAAATGACATTTACAGTTCTAGAATAATTTTCCCTATAAAAACAATTTCCGGAAGAACTGTTGGATTTGGCGCTAGAGTTTTACAAAATTCAGTAAAATCTGCGAAATATATTAACAGCCCAGATTCAGTAATTTACAACAAGAGTAAAATTTTATATGGTTTATATAACTCAAAAACTCAGATAGTCAAAAATGATAATTGTTATATAGTCGAGGGTTATACGGATGTTATTAGATTTCATCAAAAAGGAATTCATAATGTTGTTTCATCATCTGGAACAGCACTGACGATTGGTCAAATTAATATTATAAGAAGATTGACTAAAAACATAACCATGCTTTTTGACTCAGATAATGCAGGATTAAATGCAACTATAAGGTCAATCGATATGATTCTTAGTGAAGGCATGAATGTCAGCATTTGCTTATTTCCGGAGGGAGAAGATCCAGATAGCTATGCAAAGAATAAAAATACTGTAGAGATTGAAGATTATTTAAATCAAAACTCTATTGATTTTATTGAGTTTAAAGCCAAAAAACTAAATGATTCAAAAAGAAATTCTGCGATCGAAAAAGCTCAAGTTGTAAATGACATTGTTTCAAGTATTTCAAAAATTCCAGATAAAATCAAACAAGAAATTTATATTAAACAATGTTCTCAGATGCTAGATATTACTGAGAATACATTATTTAATGCATTAGCCCAACTTAATCAGATTTCTGTTGTTAACAAAAGGAGTTATGAAAAAGAAAGAGATACCCCCAAAAATGTTGAGAAAACTAATCAAATTTTTAAGCTAGAAAAGAAAATAATTGAAATTTTAATTTTATATGGGAATGAAGAGGTTAGTTTTGATGAAATAAAAATGGTAAAAGACGAAAATGGGGATATAACTTATAGTCCAACTGTGGTTAAGTCATTTGTTCATGAAAAAATCTTCCTTGATTTACACTCAGATGAAGTAGAATTTGCAAATGAAGAATTTAAAGTCTTGTATAAAAAATTAATTGATGAATTTCAAAAAAAACAAAGTTTTGACCCTAAGGTTTTTATGAACTCCTTACCACAAAATCTTTCAGAACTGGTTACATCCGTAATAATTGAGGATGAAATTTATCAATTACATGATTGGAGATCAAAAAATGTAATTGTAAAAGGTAAGGATCGGTCAATTTCACAGTTAGTTACAGAAACTATACTTACTCTTAGAACTCTTTTAATAAATAAAAAAGTCCAGGAATTGAGTAAGCTAACTAATGATGATGATAAAAACTTCAATAAAGATACTCTTGAGGAAATTGTCAATTACTACCAATTAAAATCACTACTTTCTAAGAAGCTTAATAGAGTGATTTAAACTTTTTGATCTTTTGTTATTTTACAAATTGGTATCGGAATCATCTTATGATTATTTGCAGTGTTGAATTTTTTCAAAATTTCAAAAACCTCTTTTTCTCTTCCAGAGAAATTAGATACATTTTTTCCTTTATTAAGTTCATGCATAGCCCATTC
>Ga0207993_1000518_pt1 | contig 15142 bp, 5 predicted proteins | sample ETN01SmetaG_2_FD_185791 | JGI IMG/M metagenome (GOLD analysis project Ga0207993, IMG submission 185791) | Marine microbial and viral communities from oxygen minimum zone, Eastern Pacific Ocean - ETNP2014F12-01SV265 (SPAdes) (version 2) | ecosystem: Environmental > Aquatic > Marine > Oceanic ...
AAATAAATCTTCAAATGTATTTAATTTTTCCAATTCACCAAATGCGAATCCAGCAAAACTATCATTAAATGTATCAAGAACAGTTAATTGGAAATCTTTAACTACTTTATTAGCATCTGTTAGAATACCAGCCTGACCACCCTCTTCAATTGTGAGTACATCATCAATTTTATAATTATATCCAAAGTTTGTAATTTGGAAACTAATTATGCTTGACGCAGAACCAACACGAACTGATACAGATGCACCAATACCTGTAGAACTACCAACCAATCTCATATTTTCATAATTAAGTGGTTTCTCAAATTCAAGATTTGGAGGTGATGACTGGCTAAATCCTGATCCACCATTTGTAATTGTTACAGAGGTTACTAAACCAGCAGTAACATTCGCTTCACCTATCGTTGTGACACCAGAACTTGTAACGGCTCTAACGAGAATGTTAGTTTGTAGTCCAACACGATATCCAGATCCACTATTACCAATTGAAACAGATGTTATTGTACCAGCAGATGACACGATAGCAGTTCCACCAGCTGCAACCAAAGGTTGATAACCAAATGATGCACTTTCCCCAACAGAAACAATAACACCACCTCTAGGAACTGATGATACGTTTACATCATAACTATTTGTTACACCCACACCTGTGAAACTTACAGATGTGATACCAGCAGTTTCAGAAATAATATAATCATCATTTGGATTTTGGAAAATTTCATTTAAAAGTAAAACACCAGTATTAGTTGCAAATCCAGTTACATCTGAACCACCAGATTTCAAAATAAAGTTTGTAGAAATTCCTGTAAATTGTTCTTGAACAGTGTCAAATACAAAATTATTGGAATATGTTTCTTGACTTCCGCCAGGAATACCAGTATGAGTAAAGACTCTACCTACAAACGTAGATGTAGTTGTTAAACCAGATGGGCCTTTTGAACCTTTAGGTGCATCTGTAAAGTTAATTGTATCCTTAACAATTTGATAGTTACCTAAGAACTTAGTTACAGTATCACCAGCACTATGATCTTCAATCACTGAATTAAGTTGACCTTTTCTCACAAGAAGTATATTTGTCCCCCCGATACCAACAGTATCAATCTTCATAAATTCATTATTAATTTTAATAATATCTCCAGAGAAGAATGAAGATATACCTGCTAGAGTTATGAAGTTAGATGATTTTAATGAATCAGATACTAATGTTGTATTAACAGGTGACTGAATTGCTGGACTTTGAATATTATTGTCAAGAGTAATTAAAGCTTTAGAGTTAAGATTTTTAGATGTAAACGCATGAGTTGTTCCAACACCTACAGTTGATACATCAATAACCTTGGGAATAGTTTGAAGTGCTTCAGCAGCAGTTCTAGAAAGTTTAAATTTATTTTCTGCAACTTTAACTGCAAATACTGTTGATGGTAATTTATTTGTAACACCAATTCCACTGATTGAAGTTGTTCCAATTCCGATACTCATTGTTGTACCAGCACCAGTTGGTGTATATGTTAATTCTTCACCAGTTTGGAAGAAGTGATTATTAACAATAAATGTATCATTTGTAACATCAACAACAGCATCATCTGATGAATCAAATACTTTATGGAAAATTGAATCACCATTATGTTCTAAGTTAAATGAGAACTTAACATCATTTTCCGTTCCAGTGTATGATCCATCATCTGATTTATATCTAGAATTTGTAAATGTGGCTAAGCCAACACTATCAGATCCAGTTTCACTAAAATTATATTGGAATACTTTAGTAGTTATTGCTTTGTTTGCTGGAGGAGTTATACGAAGTTCAATATCACCACCAGTGGCAGATGAATAACCAACACCAACAGTTCCAATGCCAGATCCATTAAAGTTATCAATATAACCAAATTCTGTAAAGTGTGGAGTAGTTTGATCATGAATTGCAGTAACTTGAGTAACTGCGTATTGATCATCTGTTGTGTTATGGATTTCAATTAAAGCATCAAATGCTGCATATGTGACAGAATTGATTCCACTGATTCGAGTTGGTTGTGGGGTTGCTGTTGCTGCAATATTTGTTGTCGTAGTTAAAATTTCAGTTCGTGATATTTCTGTGCTTCCAATTCCAGTCGCAGTACCACCGATAGCGACTTGATGAATTCTCATCGTAACACCAATTCCTGTATGAGGTGTAAAATAAACACTCGTAATTCCAGATCTTACATCTGCACCAAATGTTCCAAGTCCAGCATTTGGAGAGTTACTTTGAGAAATATTCTCATTAATCATCTGTGCATAATCTAGAAGATATACTTCCTCGCTATCATTTAAGACAACCAACTCATTTAATTGAGTTCTCTCTGCACCACCTAGTTCTTGTGTTTTTATGAATAATTTGCTAGTTGTAATTGCAGTTGATCCAAATCCTACAACTTGAACAGGAGATGGATCTGTAGATCCAATACCAGATGAAGTAGAGATAACATCATATCCTGTTCCGATTGATAATGTGCTGATACCACTTTGCACATTTTTAAATGTCTCAATTGCAAATAATCTTAACGCATAATTATTAAACTTAAATTTAGCTGGAACGAATCTTAAATTACCAATTACTCCAGAAATATTGAAATCAAATCCACCAAGATCAATCTCAGTTTCAACACGACCAAAAGGCAATATGTATCCAATTGATCCGTCATGAAGTAAATTAATTTGAATTATCTCTTTTTCTCCAGCAAATCGAGTATCGAATATCAATGCATAAAACTTAACGCCGTCAATTTCATTAATATTAAAACCAAATACATCTGAAAATGCAGTTGCACGAGGTAAATCATTAAACTCAGAACTTACGCTATCAATAGTTATGACTCTATTAGTTCTTGATTCAATATAATCAGTTAAAATTCTGTTGTCAAAATTAATTTCATCGGAAGCAAGTGTATCGCCAATGTCCTTAGAATTTTCGGTAACAAGATCAAAATCATAACTCATATGCATTGACTCATTTTCACTCACTAAATCAGCAATAACCACAACAGGGGAAGATGATACTCCAACAGATGCATTTCTTCTATTTTTATCGTCAGTAGATGCAGTTGATACAATACTTAGATCTGCAAAATTTCTAAATCCAACAACATGTCCAAGACTGTTTACTGGATCTTTCCATTTTTCATATGAAATTGGACTTCCTAAAGAATATGAGAATGTTTGATAATAATCGTTGTCAGCTAATTTTTGTAGTTCTGTGTTTAACTTTCCTGTTTCTTTTCTAAATCCACTTCTAAATTGAGAATCTGAATCAATATTGAACATTGAATTAAACTTAGTAGTTTGTTCAATTATTCCAATCGATTTAGATGATGTGCCGTTAATTGATTCACCAGATTTGAATGTATCATTAGATAATACTTTCAAATACTTATTATCCTCATTCCAAGCAACAACAGTTCCTACTTTATCACCTGTGCTCACTGTTTCCCCAACACTAAAGTTATTTGGTTCAACATTAATATTAAATTGAGCAAGATTTTCAAAAGGTATTACCTGTCCAGATGATAAAGACTCACTGAATGTGCCTGGGCTTGTAACTGATGAATCTAAATTATATGATACGGTAGCATTTCCTCCGCCTGGATTTGTGTTTACACCAGTAATTACAAAAAATTCGTAATTATAATCAGATGAATTATATCCACTTCCTGTTGATCCAATGCCTATATTTTCAACGAATAATTTATCTCCTAATATAAATGGATAGGTTGTTGAATCATAAGATCCTTCAAGAGTTAAAGTTACTAAGTTAACACCACTTGTAAATGATAAATCTTTAATTTTAATTCCATTATTATTATTTGTAGGAACAATTTTTGGATTTGTATCATACAAAGAATTTGTATTCGTCAATAATGTAACTTCAGATACTGAGTTTCCTTGAGTTTTAACGGAAGTTATAACTTCACTTTTAACATCATTTGTAACTCTATCAATGATAACAATGCTAGGAGGATTAGTGTAATTTTTTCCACCAGAACTGATTCCAATGCTTGATATTTTAGATAATCTATCTAATCTTAATATTTGTGGTAATTGAACAGATGGTTGAATTGTATTATCTGATGAGTAATCAAAACCAATATTTTTAATGGTATAATTTCCTAATTTACCAGTTTCATCACTATTAAGTCTAATTACACCACCTACACCATTTGTAGATCCAATTGAAGTTACAACTGGAATACTTTGATAATTTTTACCTTTTGATGTAATTTTAATTTTATCAATTGAACCAGACGCAGTTGTGGATGATGTTGCATATTTTAGAACTGTTGCCTCATTTTTTGTGTAACCATCTTTTTCTGGTTGAGATGGTAAAACAAAAGAAAATGTAGTGCTTCCAATTCCTGTAACAACATAGTTTCCATTGTAATCACTATCTGATATCTTTAAACTTGAATAATTGATTACATCAGTGTCAACGATAGGATTCTTCTTAAGTGGAGCATTAATATTTAAATTAACAGGTGTTAACTTGTAATAGAGATCTGAAGGACTATTTTCAGTTAATAAAAGATCAACTCTTGCGGTAGTTGTCACACCAACAGTTCCAACACCTACAACTTGGAACCCATCATCCTCTTTGTTATTGAAATATGGATTTGTAAAGTTATTGTCTCTGAATAATTCAAAATCAAATATCTGTGTTCTCTTTCCAGATACAACTTGAGTTAGAGAAGTATCAGAAACGGCAAAACCTACTTTGTATCCACGAGTGAGTGATATTGGTGGATTTACAAGAGCAATCGTATGATCAGATCCAGTTGATGTAAATGATATTGCATCTGGAACTATTTTTTTAGATTTAAAGGCAGTTTGACATAATCTAAATGTATTCTTGTCTATCCTTGCTACAAAGTATGTAAAATTATGAAACAGAGGATTTGCTGGATTTGATGACTTATAAAGAACCTTATCACCAGTTTTATATCCATGATCGTTAATTGTAATCGTATTATCTTCAGTATCAAAAGCAGAAGCATCAAATTTTAATGGATTTACAAATGTCCTTCGAGTTGTATCGTCAAATTGAATATCGAACGAAGTTGTAATGCCTGGTGTCACATTTAAGGAAACAACATCATTTGCCTGTAAGTTATGAGCTTCCTTACACACAACAGTTCCAACAACCTTTTCAACAAAACCTGTAATTTCAGTTTTTGTTGGTTTAAAACTATGAACTTGACCACTTCCAAAATCATCAAAAAATAATCGATATGCCGTTGAACCAATACCAGTAATTCCTCCAGTAGATCCAATTCCTAAAGCATTAGTTGATATCCCTAATAAATCTTTACTTTCTCTAATTGCAAATACTGGTGAATTATTTGTCAACCTAAAGTTAGGCACTGAATCAATTCCATTAGAAACTAAAAGTGAAGTTCCTTCATCACTAGAATATATAAGTTTATCTCCAGTTTCAAATCCATGATCTTGTAGGAATATATTTTGAGTTGGTATAAATTTATCTGTTCTTCCACCACCAACAACACGATATGTGAAAGTGACAGTTGATCCAATTCCAACTCCGCTCGCTGTTCCTATCGCAACACTTTCAGATGGATTAAAATAATAGGGGACATTTACTCTAGTTTGAATATCAGTATTAATACCTATTTTAAATTTAATCGCACGATTTAAAGCCGTGATGAGTGACGTGCTAGAGTGAGCAGTTCCAAGAACTCCATCTTGTTCTCTCTTAACTCTTATCTTATTGTTTACATTATCAACATTAAGAACAGTCATTCTTTCTGTATTGATACCTATAATATCGTTTGGTGCAATAGCATCTGGAGTTAAATTACCTGTAACAGATAGACTTGTAACTATTCCAGTTGCAGCTGTTGTTCCAATTCCTGTGTTTAAAAGTAAGAAGGATGTACTGAAACCAATTCGATGTCTTCCATCTAATTGTCTTAAAGAATCTGTTGAGAGACCAGAAACTGTTATTACATCACCAACAACTAAACCATGTGGTTGTGATGACAATCCAATTACATTTCCATTTGAGTTATTATATGTAAATACTACATCCTCAATCTTAACAACTGTAGATGCGACTGATACAATTTCTTTTCCTCCAACAAAAGATATCTCACCAGCAAAACCATTTCCTTTATCTAAATTTTTAACTCTTAATTTTTCTTTTACCTGATATCCAGATCCAGAACTTAGTATTTCATACTTATTAATTCTGCCAGGAGATGCATAATCAATCTCTATTTCTTGATCTACCTTTTTACGACTATCATGTATTCCTTCATATTCAATACCAGAACTATCAAGTTTATATGGATTTGTATTTCTTCTTAAACCTAAAGTGTTTAAATCAATATCTTGGTTATTAGTTTCAGTAAAGTTCCAAGGATCAGGCTTTGCAGCATAATTAGCGCCAATTAAATATGGGAATATTGGAGAACGGAAGTTTTTAAATGTTCCACTAGTTTCATTTTCATTTGGATTGATTGTTGCAAAGTAAGCAAATGTTCCATTTGGATAATCTGGAGTAACACAATATCTTCCATTGTTTTCATCCAAATCGCCATTTCCAAGGTACTCATAATCTTCAATAAAGAATCCAAGTGGGAAAGTTGATATTGGAGGGCCATCCTCTCTTGTAGTCTTAAGAGAATATCCAGATCTCATAATTCTCACCTCACCACCATCTCTACGATCATATCCGTATGGGCCATAAATTGGATTACCGTCATATGCCCAACCAATAATAGGTGAATGATTTAAAGATGGTTGTTCTGCATTGTTTAAAAGATTTAAATCGTTTGATGTATAATCAACTGTTCCATCACTATTTTTTTGTTTTAATATTTTTCTAAGACCTCTTGGTGCATAGAATGATGTAAATTTAATACCTTCATCATTGTCTCCCCTTGATAAAAATCCATCATCATCATAAAATATATCTTCATATCTTTTAACGTTATTAACTGCCCAAGATTTAATTTTTGTCAAGAATACAGCACCAGTGCCAGGAATGGTTTCTTCAACAGCGACGGTTGCAGTTGAATATCCAACTCCACCATTATCAATAGTAACTTTATCAACACTACCATTACTGATTGATGAAATAATTTTTGCACCAACTCCATCACCTAATATTTTTAAATCAGGGGTTGATGTATATTCACCACCAGAACGAGTTACAATTACTGATCGTATTTTTCCATCTGTTACTATTGCTTTATATTCTGAAGATGATCCAGATGAAACTCTAACTTGAGGTGGAATACTAAAGTTAAATGTGGAATCATTTCCATATCCAAGGCCAGAATTCTCTACATTAATAGAAGTAATCGAACCTCTTACGATTGGATTTATAGTTGCATGATAATTCTCAGGTTCTGCTGTGTTTATTCCAATTATTCCTTTTATATTAACAACTATTGGTGGATAGTTAAATATATGTTCTCCAGATCCAATAGATGTCATTCCAACAAATTGTTTTGTTGTATAATTTAAATCTGATAAAGTTGTTCCGATACCAGCAGATGCAAGTCTAAAACGATCATCATTTACTTTTAATACATAGTAATCTTGATCAGTATCTAAACCACCAATTTTAACTCCATTATTTGAATAACGAACAATCTCTCCATCTTTAAATCCATGATTTTTGTATTCAATAAAATCAGAATATGTGTTAATACCAGCAGAAGGAATAAGTCTTCTTTTATTTTCATACCCTTCGCCAGGATTTTCAATGATAACTTGACCTAAAACTAGCTTCTTTCTTAAACTTTGAAATCTTTGTGATCCATCAGCAAAACCAGTAAGATTAATTAAGTTAGATTTTGTTATTGCATCATTTTCGTTATTTGCAAGTTTAATCGTTGTTTGATTAACTTTTGACACAAAATAAATTGATTCATTAACAAGTCTTTGATCTGGTGTTTCTTGAATCTGATCTGTTGTAATACCAGCACTTGCAATACCGATTGCACCAGTATTGAATGTTTTATAAATTACTGCTTCTCCATCACGAAACTTATGAAATGTTCCAAATCCAATTGTATCATTAGCGATATTAATTGCGTTACTTGTAGATGATGCATCAAAATCAACAAAATGTTCAACTTCTTTTAATCTTGTTCTTGCGATTGCATTTTTACCATTACCACCACTAATTTCAACCACAGGTGGTGACACATAATCAAAGCCAGGATCTATAATATCAATTCTTTCAAATTTTCCCTTTACGTTCGCTGTCGCACTAACACCAACACCAGTCAAACTTTCAATTCTTACCTCTGGAGGTGTAATCACATCATATTGAGATCCACCTTCTAAAACATCAATCGTTTCAATACCACCAAAAAATATAACATCACCTGACTTATAGTTTGATATCTCTGTACCATTTACTAACATGCCAGTGGTGCCTGGCGCTGTCTCATATTGTGCCCCATCAAATACTGGGTTAAGTGAAAATCTCTTTAATAATTTTTGATGTTCAAGTTTTTTGTTTACAAGATCTGGAACAGATATTTTGAATGTTCCGCTTCCAGTTGCATCCACAAAATCTCCATTCACAAGATCTGGTAAGGAGTTTGCAAGACGAATATTGTTTGAACTTACACGACTTACATAATAATTTTTTCCATCAATTAACTGACCTAAGTAACCATCAATAACGTTATATGTTACAACTTCTCCAGAATAGAATCCATGATCAGCTGCACCTTCTGTTACCTGTATCAACTGTATAAGATCGCCTCCAGTGGCGCCAGTCCACGTTACAGAACGATCTGGTGCAACTATAGGTTCATTACCTAAACTTGGTAAAGATGGTGAAGCGACGTAGGCATGAGGGTGTGGAGGTAGTGCCAGTTTGTTGTCACTATCATGATCGTATGTATTTTGAACGTCAGTTATATATTTGTTGATATTAGTATGAAGAGAGCTATTACCTTTCTTTAATCTTCTTCTTATAAATGCAATGTTAAATTCACTGATGCCAGGCAAATCACCTAAAATAAATGTTGAACCACTAACAACGCTTAAAACACGACCAACTCCCAATAAAACATTCTGACCATCTAAAACTTCAACTATATCTTCTTCTAAAAATCCATGATCAGAAAATGTTGTAATATTAAAACTACTACTTGACTGTCTTGTAATACTTTTTAGAGTAAATTTAACACATGAGTTGTAAACATAAGATCCAAAATTGGCATCCTCAGAACTTTTATTAACACCAAATGATCCAACTCTAATCTTATCTCCTTTATTAAAATAGAATGTGTTATCAGGAATTGGAAAATCTTTTAAGACACCTGTAATTAATACTTCTATTTTATTCGTGCTACTTGCAAAAGAGTATCCGTATGCAACATTATTATATCTTACATCATCACCAATACTTAATTGATCAGTAGCTGCTGGTAATCCAATAAATTGATTTGCAGTTTTACTTGTATAAGTTACAACTCCAGCAACACTCGCTGTTGGTAATGACAAAGATCCACTTGTAGGAAATCCAACTGTTGTATCAACTGTAATTACAGTTGCACCAATTGATACAGGATCTGTGACACGAGTTCTGCCAGGAACTACAAAGTTACCATCAATCGAATCTTGTGATACACTAATTTGATAATAATGTTCTCCTCCATACAAAAAGTCTTTTACATCTGATATCGCACCAGAGGCACCTCGAATATTTTTATCATCCTCATCAGAATCTTGAAAAAGTGTTGATCCCTTTAAGTTACGAGGATCTCCAGTAATGGGTTTAACAACAAAATCCTGTGCAAAACCATAGTCAGCATCTGATGGTTTGATTAAAAAATCAGATGGTTTGATAATATTAACTTCCTTTCCATATAAAGCTCTGAATAAAATTTTATATGATTCTTCTGTTCCTTTTGTGCGATAAAAATCTTTAATTTGACGAATAAATTTAACTTGATCTATATCACTGTTTAATTTACGATTCTCAAAACCACTTGCAAAAGTTGTCTTTAATTTACCAAAAAATTCACGAATAAAAAGATTTGATAAATTATGAACCTTACTACCACCAGTGTGAGATGCACCTACAGTTGTGTTAAAAGATAATAAATCAGGTCTTGTAGGTTGATCTAAATTATCAACACCACTAAATCCACGAACACAACCAGTAAATGAAGTTGTACCAATTCCAGTGTATGTAATAATTTCATCATCAATTTTTATCAATCCATACTTACTTGGATACCCTTTTGTTGAATCTACAAAAATTGTGTCTGAATAAGACTCTGTATCTGTTGATAGTCCAGTATATTCGGTAAGTGCTGCACCAACATATGTTTGTAGTTTAGTATATCTGTCAAGATTCTCAGCAATATTAATTGATCCACCCTGATATTCTTGGGAGATGTAATACTGTTTCATGAAATCCACAAAAAGTGGACTTTCAGATTGTACAAACTCAGGTAACTGGTTCTCAATTACCTGATTGATTTCGACTCTTTGTATTGATGTGTCTATCATTAATATCCGCTGCTATAGCTAGATCCACCGCCTGATGAGGATGTGGAAGATGTATTAGTTGATGGGGTTGATGTGGTGGTTGCAGTTCCGTAAGTTCCACCAGTTGTAGTTCTAGTTGCAGTCGAAGAAGCCGTTGATGGAAGAATCGCAGCTGCCGTTGAAACTGGGGAATTTGACTTTCTTGTGAAAGTTGGAGTGTAGTAACTGTGAGTATGAACAAATCTAGATCCAGACGTATTTTCACCTGATGCGATTAAATCTTGAACCATATTAATTGTAGTATTTGTCATATCAAACTTGACATATAGATCACGAAGACCAACAATATCATTTGAGTGAGGAATTGCTTGGATTTCAATTACACCGTTTGCAACCACTGTTGAAAGTATATTTACAGTATCTATAAGAACTTCACCAGTCATATAATCCACAGTTCCAGCATTTTTCTTTACAATATTAGGAGTTCCACCTTCAATGTATGTAAAGAAGAATATTCGACCCTTTTCACGATTAATTACCTCATCAGCAAGGTAAACAGTTCCTGTCACACCCTCTATTGTAAATCCTGTTGAAACCACGTTGTATGCACTTTCTTGAGTATGGAACATATTACCATAACAAACTTCATATTGTGCAAATTGACCTAAAACTGCCTTTAGATTACGTCGAATCGTTACTAAAGTGATATTTGATGTAATTGATGAGTCAACACTATCAATTAAAGATACGGCCTTACTATACTTAAATCTACCACCAAACTTATTCACATCAATTGATCGTGAGTATTGAGTTAAAGCGTTTGATACGCCAGTTTTAAGAGTTTCTGAACTATCACTTAAACTTGGGTTATAATATGGTGTTGTATTGAGTTCAACATACAAATATTTCAAATCAATAAATTCTGGCACAATTCCAGCAACTGCATAACTTTTTAATCTTTGAATTAATTCTCTTTTTGTCTCATCTGATAAAAAATCACCGTTTCGAGGTTTTACCGAGATAAAAACTTTACCAAAACGAGGTGGACTCATTTCTTCACCACCAAAAGCGGTTACAGATTCCACATTGGGGTAAATATATCCTAAAACAGACTCATAATCAGATGCTGTAACTGCACGATACTGAGAGGAGTAAATTCTTGGTGCAAAATACTTAATTGAAGAGATAGATTCAATCTCATCACCATCTCTCGATTTTTCTTCCGTGGTAACTAATGAAATGTTAGCTGGATTAATCGCACCACCATCTTGATTTGTAATATTTCCTACAAAACTGAACTCAGAAGCACCATTACCATTTTTTCCGTCAGTTACGATGTAAGAAACTGTAATATAATTGCTATTTGATAATTTTTTACCAATGACGTTATCACCAAAGATCAATTCATATCTTTCATCTTCAATTTCTTGTAAAAGATAAGATGATGAAGTTGAAGTTACTCCTACAATGTTATCAATTTGTTGATATGTAACACTTGAGTTTGAACTTTCAGATGATTGAACTTTTACTTTGATTGTTGAAGTGTCAATTGATGGATTATCTAAAATATATCTTTGATTAAACAAAGATGTGTCAACTGTAAAGTTTTGCGATATAAAATTACCTTCATATATCTCAATATTGCTAAATTCTGCAAAACCGTTCACAACTGGAACTGTTATATTCTCTGGAATGCAAAATATGTAGTTTGTGTTATCTCCAACACCATTACATATAATGCCAGAGTTTAATGTAAGTGTTGAGGTCTCTGTAAGACCACTTACAGTAAAAGATATCTTTGCTCTTGCTGATCTACGAGACCTTGGAACATAGCCAATGTTTCTTGCAAGTGAAACAACATTTTCTCGAAGTGTAGCAGAATCAAGAAAACATTCATTTGCTGCCATATTAGTATTATAGGCAGTCGTGTATGTATTATATGCTAATGCGTCAATAATTATTGAAAGGTTCGATCCTTCAAAGTCATAATCAGTGAAATTAGTATTCGCCCTCAGATAATCTCTGATGGATGTCTTGATTTGATCAAAATCTAAATTAACGTATTGACCGAAAGCCATTATACTCTAGCTGGGAAAAGAAGAACGTCTACTGTTTGTGTTGGAGCGGGAATACCGACAATATCATATTGAACTGTACAGTTCATTTCATTACTATCCGCTACAATTGATACGGATACGTCAACATTATCAATTCTAGGTTCATAATTATCTAAAGATGCTTTAATTTCATCTGATATTCTAACTTCACTTAAATTAGTATTCAAATCAAACAAAGCTTGATTCATAACTGATCCAAAATCAGGTTCAAATGGTTTTTCACCAAGAATTGTAAAAATTATGTTCTTTACAGACCTTTTAATTGCATCCTCATCACGAATTGTGACCACATCATTCGTCACAGGATGACGTTTGAAGGATAAATTGATATCTTTGAATGCCCTAGAAGCCACTATTTACACAAAAAGTTTCCTGTTTTTATTTATACCGCTTTTTTTATCTTTTTACGACTCGAATTCGATATTTTTCTGATTCTAAAGCGCCAATAATATATTTAGCACTAATTCTTGGGTCTTTTTCGCCGCAAGTGAAGAAATCTGCGTTCATACGACCCAATTCAGGCCAAGTATGACAAGAAACATGACTTTCGGCGAGTGCAAAAAGACATGTAACACCACATGGACTGAATTTATGTGTATATTCGTTCAATATTGTCATCTCCGACTTCAAAATTGCTCGAGTGAAGATGTCACGAAGAAAATTTGGACTATTTAAGTCATCAAAATACCCATCGTAGACATCTAATATGAGATGTTCACTCATTTCATCCCAATTCTGGCTCATTTTCAAGTGTAACTGTACCAGCTTCAGTATTTTCAGCGTTTATTTCAACATCAGATGACCTTTCTTTCGCTGTTTTCCAGAAATAATTCTCTTCTGAACCCAATCCATCACGATCATGACCATTTTCCACCTGATAATACACGGTTGAAACCTTAAAATCGGGAATCTTAGGTGTCTCAGGAGTGATACTGTTGTCATATATCCTCATTCTGTTGTTTGGATAGAGACAAAACTGTCCGTTATCCAATTCAAGAAGGTTATGACTCTTATGTTCAGCTGGTTGTTCGCTGGTTGAGTAGTCAACTGCGTCTACATCTTGATGATAATTATCTAAAGTACAAATATAAGTGCCTGTTTGCGTTCCAAAGTCTCTCGTATAGACCTCATAGTGCATTGAACCGATGAATTGTTTCTGAACCGCAACAACACCATAGTCCATACAGTTCCAAAACTGTAGATTGTGTAGTGTCATATCTGGATCTGGTATCTCAGGAGAGGAGAGAAAAGCGCTTATCGGTAACTTATCAAACATTGCAGCATACTCAGGTAGATAAGTTTCAAAATAAAACGCACGGCCTGGAATACTTTTGGCAGAAACCCAGACTCCTTTCACAAATTCACCATGACCATACTTATGATCAGTTAAGTATTCCTTACGAACCCATACTTCGTAGGATGGTAGATTAGTAATTAATGTAGACATTATTTGGGATTGTATAATTCAACGTAAGATTGACATTCTGGACAAGTAAGTGTGAAATAAGAGGAAAATTCAGACTCTTCTTCATCTCTCTTATTTTCATATTTGATATCGGAATTGAAACTCCAAACTAACTCAGTATCACACTCCTTGCATTTCATCGACCTTGACCGCGATACTTCTTCTTTCTTTTGTTACGACTCGTAGGTGCAAGTATTGTATTGACTGACTTACCTTGACGAGTTTTCTTGGGGCGTGACTCAATTGTTGGCCCACCCATACTAAAACGAACTGCCATTACTTTCTTCGATCCTCATTTAATGGTGAACCGAAATAATCACGATTCACAAAATACAATAATACTAACGTGAACATAATACCAAGAAAACCAACAATTAAAATTGGTGACTGTGGTATCTCATAAACTGGAACTGTCATTATCGAGATTTAGATTTTAAATAATTGTACATAAGATAGAGATAATATCCAATAGCGGAGAAACACGCCGCTACGATAAAAACTTCCGTCACTGATTCTCCTTCAGAGACATATCGATGATTTCAACTTCATCTGGATCAATCGCACCTTCTCTTCCTTCGTCAAATCTTTGAACCAGTATCTGCATTGCATCATACTTGCCTGCTTCACTTAAAAGACCTTTGGAGAGTTCGCGCCCGTTGTGTATAAGTTTATACTTTCTTTCTAATTTACCTTTAACCATAATAACTCCTTAGTGATGTGGATTGTAATAATATAACATATATACGATAACAAAAATTATCGCAATAAAGATGAGACCAGCCATCAGATTACTCTCGTCTTCTCATGACCCACTCGTATTCGTGGATCGCACCATGTCTCGATACCTTCTTTCTTGGCATCTAAACAGAATGATACATCTTCTCCACACATATCCTGTACATTTCCACTATCGAACACTTGCATCTTCGGTGCAAACCAAGGATACTCTAATCTTTCAAAAACACCATTCTTGATTAATACCCAACCAAAACCTGTATAATCAACAGTGAAAGGTTTTCTCTTTTTGGTGATCGACTCGACTGTCTCG
>Ga0207993_1000520_pt1 | contig 15112 bp, 17 predicted proteins | sample ETN01SmetaG_2_FD_185791 | JGI IMG/M metagenome (GOLD analysis project Ga0207993, IMG submission 185791) | Marine microbial and viral communities from oxygen minimum zone, Eastern Pacific Ocean - ETNP2014F12-01SV265 (SPAdes) (version 2) | ecosystem: Environmental > Aquatic > Marine > Oceanic ...
ACTGATTTAGACGTAACCAAAACTTGAGTGTAAGTTTCACAAACATGAGCAACCGACGAGAAATGATACGCATGACCGAGGAAGAGGTTACGCAATTCATAGCATCCCAAAAGAGCCTTCAAGTCGCCACAATTAACAAAGATGGCACACCACATCTATCAACATTGTGGTTTGACGTAGTCAATGGAGAAATCGTATTTGAAACATTCACCAAATCACAAAAAATCAAGAATCTCCAAAGAGACAATCGAATTAGCTGTCTTCTTGAAGACGGCCTTGTTTACGAAAAGTTAAGAGGCGTCCAAATTAATGGTGTAGCCGAACTAGTAGATTCCCCTGACCAAGTTCATCAATTAGCAAAAGGCGTTATGGCACGTAATAACCCCGAAATTCCCGCCGAAGCATTAGACGAAGTTGCAAAAGCTATGTCAGTGAAAAGAACAGCCGTAGTCGTAAAAGCCACAAAAGTTGTCTCATGGGACCACCAAAAACTCGGAGGCACCTACTAAACAATGCAGTGACATCAGTATTGCCTCATGTAGCGCTACTTTTGTAGGGGTGAGACCTTTTACTGTCCTTTTCCGCCTCGCAATCACACTTGCGTTAACGGGGCTTGTAGTTGGCATGATCACAGTTCTAACAGGCCCCCAACTCAAAGAAATAGCTACCTCAGGGGAATGGTCTCACTCACCAGTAGCCCTCGCTAGCACAGGAACGAGATCCCTCATCTATGACCAAAATGGTGAACTTATGGCAACGTTTTTTGATGAAAACCGTTCACCCATCCTGCTTGACCTCATTCCACAAGAGGTTCGCGACGCAATTCTCGCAATCGAAGATGCCAATTTCTACAGTCACCAAGGTGTTGATCTTAAAGCCACAGCAAGGGCTTTAATAGAAAATGTTGATGCAGGGGGTATCAGCCAAGGTGGTTCCACCATCACACAACAACTCATCAAAAACCTAGTATTAACACCAGAACAAACCGTTGAAAGAAAAGTGCAAGAAGCAGCACTCGCTGTTCGTTTAGAAGACCAACTTACCAAAGACGAAATATATGAGATATATCTCAACACTGTCTATTTCGGAGGTTCAGCATACGGAATAAAGGCAGCCGCTGAAGTGTACTTTGGCTTAGATCTAGCGAATAAAAACCCAGCAGAAATCCAAGCAACTCTCGATGAGGGACTTGGCTGGCCTGAAGCAGCGCTCCTCGCATCACTCATTAGAAACCCGAGCGTCAACGACCCCACTGTCAACCCACAAGTAGCAACCTATCAGCGACGAATCGTCTTAGACAGGCTCGCAGAATTAGGATACTTCTCACCAACCGAAGCAGAAGAATACGCCCAGACACCTCTCCCCAGCGAACGATTCCAACCCACGTTACCTTCCGCAGACGACTTCTTTGTAGCAGAGGTACGCAGAAGCCTATTAGAAGATCCGACTTTCCTAGGAGGAGGGATCCAATCACGGACAGAGGACCTCCTCGGGATTAATGGTGGGATCAGAGTCTACACAACCTTTAATCCAGCAACCCAGCAAATGGCAATAGAAGCCCGCGATGAAGTACTTCGAGATAAATGGGGCGTAGACCCATTCTTCACAGTCTCCATTGCTGCAATGGACCCAGATAACGGAGCGGTACGAGCAATGATAGGGGGCGAAAGTTTCGACAGCGAAAGCCAATTCAACCTAGCAACACAGGGAAGAAGGCAACCAGGATCTTCATTCAAAACCTTCGTACTCGTCACAGCATTACAAAGAGGCATCCAAACGAACGACAAAGTAAACGGAGAAGGCCCTTGCGAATTCCCAGAAGACACAGAACCCGATGGGATATACGAGGCAAATAATTTTGCCAATGACGACGGTGAAATAGCGGAAATAAAAGATTTGCTACTTTCCTCCTCCAACTGCGGTTTCCTTAAACTCGGCCAACTTGCTGGACTCAATAACATCATTTCCACAGCAAGATTAATGGGAATCGACTCAGAAATGGACCCTGTCATCTCCCTACCGCTCGGAGTTGAAGAAGTTAGTCCGATGGAAATGGCGAATGCCTATGGCACGCTGGCATCAGGTGGTATCAGGAGAGAGCCATATTTCATTGAGCGAATCGAAAGATTAGAGAATGGCGAATGGGTCTCTATCTATGAACATAGTGAAGATGACAGATACCTGCCGCAACGAATCCTTACAGAATCTGTTGCATGCTGGGCTACCGATGCCCTATGGGCAAATGTGCGCCAAGGCACCGGAGTCCGTGCAGGGTGGCCAATGGGCTCTCAACCTGCGGCCGGTAAAACAGGAACAACAGAAAATTTTGAAGACGCGTGGTTCGTGGGGTACACCCCGTATCTATCCACGGCTGTTTGGATGGGAAATCCGAATGAAAAGGTTTCGATGAGGGGAATATACCCCTACGGGAACGTAACAGGTGGGTCATTCCCAGCAGAAGTCTGGGGCGCTTTCAACGCAAAATATCATGCCAATCTCCCCACCAGAGCATTTCCGTACTGCAACCCATTCGCTCAAAGAGGAGAATACCTCCGAACCGTTGACGACCCCGAAGCAGGAACAAATCCCTGCCCAGGACAGATCACTCTCGATTATCTAAGTGACGAAGAGATTGACGCATGTGAAGATGAGATTCCGGAAGGGTTCGAAGAATGCGACTACGAATATGACTATCTAGATATCAATGCTGTTCGCGTCACAGTTTACTGTGGAGACCCTCCACCCGAGGAACCAGAAGAAAATGAGCAAGAAGAAGTAGAAGAATCCGAAGATAATTCCGAACCGGAAGATGATCAAACAGAAGAAACAACTGAAGGCACTTAAGCCCGAAGCATTGTCAATGACGACAAGTACTCCGAACCTAAGTAAGATCTAACGTATGACCATAGCAACGTCAGAAAATTTAAACGTATTACTTCAGGTGCAGGAAAAAGACAGCCAAATACTTGCAGCAAATCACGAGATTAAAGAGCTCCCCGAACGCAAGGAAATTGAAGCCACCCAAAGAAAAATGCAAGAGCTAGATCAAGCACTCAAAGCAAAAGAGTCCGAAGTTCACGAAAACAACAGAACACAGAAAAGACTCGAAGATGAGGTAGCAACAGTAGAAGAAAGAATCGAGAATCAAAAAAGAAAACTGTATGGTGGCGAGGTCATAGCAATCAAAGAACTTCAAGCTCTCGAAAAAGACATTGAGAGCTTAAAGGAGCGCCAAATAGCAATTGAAGATCAAATCATTGAAGTAATGGAACTTAATGAACCCATCCAAAGCGAGATCCAAAATCTCACTACCCAACAAGAGGGAAACAAAGAAAACGAAGAAAACCTCTCTGAAGCCTTACAAGAAGCTACAAAAAAAATTGAACTCAGAATAAATCAGATAAAAGTAGAGATAGCACACCTTACAAACGACCTACCAAACGAACTAATAAGCGAATACGAAAGCCTACGCTCAAGACCTGGCCATGTAGGCATAGCAAAATTGGTTAATCGAACATGCAATGGTTGCAATTTAGAACTACCGGCCGTCGAAGTAGACAGAATAAAAAAACTTTCTGAAGACAGCATCATCAACTGCGAAGAATGCGGTTGCATCTTGGTTCGGTAAATATGCTGCTGTGGTTTGCTGGCCTGTCTTTCATTATCGTTGCAACAGTCTTTGCGAGCCCAGCTATCGATTACAGGTTAATCATCATTGGATCGTTAGTACCTGTGATCGAAATGGTTCTTGAAGGTCCATGGGTCCTCCATTCACTTCTCGCACCTGTACTCGTAATGGCATTCGTGATGATCGCTTTTCAGGGTAAACGCCTAAAGCAAAGAAAATGGTTAGGAATCCCTATCGGAATGTTCCTCTATCTTTTCCTGGACCGGGCCTGGACGAAAGCCGATTTATTCTGGTGGCCATTATCCGGCTTTCAAATAAATAATGCTGACGCCCCAACATGGGAAGACCCAGCCATATTAGTCCTCATGGAAGTAACTGGTTTACTAGCTGCAATTTACGGAGTAGTAAAATATAAAATTCATGAAAAAGAAAACATGAAATTGTTTTTAAGAACAGGTCGAATACAACGCCAAATGATGCAAGGTAAGTAGATATAAATGACCAAAATAACGCTACTTAGACACGGTCAAACAGACTTTAACGCACAAGGCAGACTCCAAGGAAGAATTGATAATCCACTGAACAACATAGGAGTGCAACAAGCTAAAAGAGCGGCAAAGGCTATCGGACCTGTTGACAAAATAATATCCAGCCCACTTCAAAGAGCCATTCAAACAGCTGAGGCATTCAATATGGAAGTAGAAACAGATGAAAACTGGATTGAGCTAGATTACGGGGAATGGGACGGCGCACACTTAAACACAATTTCCAAAGAAACATGGAGCGAGTGGAGAAATAATCCAACGTTTAAGCCACCCCAAGGAGAATCATTAGAAACATTAGGAGCTCGCGTAAAATCGTTTCTAGAGAATGTGCAACGAAATTCAAAGCAGCATTTATTGATCGTGACGCACGTATCACCTATCAAAGCCGCCGTAGCTTGGACGTTGGGAGTAGACGATTCGGTGGGCTGGCGAACAAGACTCGACACTGCTTCATTCACTCAAATACAAATAGATGCAAACACCCCCATACTGCTTAAATTCAACCACACTGCCGAGAAAAGAAACTAAAGCAAAACCAAATGACATGTTTTGCTTCAGAGGATCGTCTAATCTTTAAATAAGCCATAACGCTATGAAACAGCATGAAACATCAAACCTTTGCCCCATTTAACGGAAGACTACTACTCGCTCTCATTTCACTCTTAGCTCTGGTTGTAGCTTGCAGCACAGAAGATATGGTCTTTGAGCCAAGCCAAGAAGCAATAGAAAACCAAAGCGCTCAAGACGTCGCACCAGTTGAGCAGCCAACTCCAGAACCTACTGAAAATTCACCAGTCTTTATCCAACCAACACCTGTCATTCAAACAACACCTCCTGGTTACGACGGTGCCATAGACGAACTTAACTGTGCTACGACCAGAGAAGAAATAAAATTTCACTGGGGAACAGATTCAGGGGACGGATTTGAAAACTCTATATATGGACCGTACCTACTCAATGATGCTCGAACTGGCGTGCACGCTGACTACGACCGCTTTGTTCTAGAATTCGAACCTGATACAAATGAACCAGACGGGTCTCCAGATAGCTTCCATGTATTTTGGGCCGATGGAATCCCACTATCTATGGGTAGCGGCGACCCAATATCTGTAACAGGAGAGTACGCGCTTGAGGTATACGTCTTGGGATATGGCTATTCTCGCAATGAGTCAGCAGAGCCATCCCAAGCGCCACAAAGACTGTCTCCAACTCGGACACGTAACCTGAAGCAAGCAGTATGGGATGGAGAGTTTGAAGGTGTTCTACACTGGGTACTAGGGCTTGAAGAAAGAGTTGACTTCAGAGTGTTATCAATTCCTAACCCTCCAAGATTGGTCGTTGATGTTTGCACCACATCTTCGGGGTAAAGCCGACAGTTAACCCTTAAATGATCAAATCAACGAGAAATCTCCCACTGTACATAGGTGGGTTCATGGGACCATTTGGCGCCACGCTTGTCTTGCCAATGTTCCCTGAATTAAGAACAAGCTTTCGCACTTCAACCGAAACGATTGGGTGGACTTTCACAGCGTACCTACTACCCTTTGCAATCCTGCTCCTTGTTTCAGGAACGCTAGGGGAGAAGTGGGGAAGAAAACGAACCGTACGCGCCACGTATCTAATGTATGCACTTTCCTCGATGGCCTGCGCATTAGCTCCGAATCTACAAATATTTCTTCTCGGGAGAAGCTTTCAAGGAATCGCCAATGCATTCATCACCCCACTCTTGCTATCGGGATTGGCGGAGCGGAACCCAGAATCAAAATTTGGTAGCAAAGTAGGAATATACGCCAGCTTTCAAGCGCTCGGCATGGGAATGGCTCCCTTGATCGGTGGTATCTCAGCAGATACTGAATGGAGAGCAGCATTTTGGGGAACAGTTTTTATCTCAATACTTTTATCCATTTTTCCCCCTGATGGGAAACCCCGTCAGACTTCAAGCACGCCATCATTCAAAAACCTATTACAGCGGAAAGTCACCCTCATCGGATTCGCAACTTTCATAGTTGCGGCAGGACCCATGGGGGTCAATGTCCTAGTCGCAGTCGTTGCACGAGACGAATTTAACGTATCAGGATCAAATGCAGGATTAATTCTTATGGGGGGAGCCTTTTCAAACTTCATTTTAAGCCCCATCTGGGGAGGAAAGATTGACAAAATTGGATTCCGAAAATCCTCTGTAATAGCGGCAATTAGCCTTGCAGTCTTTTCTAGCCTCATCGTCTTCTCAACAGGACCCATTACTCTCGGAATTTTCTGGGCCCTAGCTGGAGGTGCTGTAGGTTGCATGTCAGTGGCATTACAAGCTTTAGGCGCCACAGCCATCCCTGATAATAGAGGTGGAGGATTATCTTTTGTTCTCTCATTCCGATTTCTTGGAGTGGGGCTTTGGCCGATAATCTGGCTACCAGTCATTAGTCATTCATTCACTGGAGCTGTGATAGCTGCATCTTCACTGGGGGTAGCAAGCGCATATTTACTAGCTAAGAAATAATCTCAAAAGTAACAAACATTAGTAAAGGAGAAGAAAATGGAATCCTACGCACGAGGGCAAACAACAATAATGTACGAAAGAGAAGGCGATGGCCCCCCAATTCTTCTGCTCGCTCCCGGAGGAATGCGCTCCGCAAATAACTTCTGGAACAATATGCCATGGAACCCACGAGAAAAACTTCAAGATCAATTTGAGCTGATTGGAATGGATCAACGCAACGCAGGGACCTCGACTGCTCCCATTACAAAAAACGACAACTGGGACGTTTATAAAGAAGATCAGATTTCTTTACTAGATCACCTAGAGGTAGAAAAGTGCCACCTTGTTGGCATGTGTATTGGGGGGCCATTCATCGCAAACCTGCTCAAAACGTATCCCGAAAGATTTAAGTCAGCTGTAATGTTGCAACCAGTAGGTATTGATCAGAATAGACAAGCTTTTTACGATATGTTCGACGATTGGGCAAAAGAGATGATAAATGAACAATCTGGACCCACAACTGAAACTATGACGAAGTTTAAGCACAATATGTGGGATGGGGATTTCCTCCTAACCGCAACCGAACAAGAAGTTTCACTCATTAAAGCCCCATTATTAATTATGATGGGCGATGACCTCTACCACCCACAGTCCACGTCAAGAAAAATTGCTGATCTTGCCCCAAACGCAACGCTACTTGAGAAATGGAAAAGCTCAGAGTTCCTCGAAGGAGCGAACACAGCAGTAATTGATTTCCTCAACCAACACTCTTGACAACAAATAAGTCAGGTGAGTTGGCCTATAGGCGGGGTTCTGTTCAGAAGATTGTTTCCAATTACTTCCTTGACGATCATCCATCTTTGCGGTCCACCTGGGAACTATCGCCATTTCTAGCAATTGGGATGAACGACCCATGTTCCACACTTGACCTTGCTCCAAACGGAGGTTACCTAGCCATCTGAATCACTTCAGATGCTGGTGCGCTCTTACCACACCGTTTCACCCTTACCTGTGCCATGAGGCCATCGGCGGTTTACTTTCTGCTGCCCTTATCGATAGATCACTCCATCCTGACTCTCGTCAGCGTTTTGTCCATAGGAGCCCCGACCTTCCTCAACACAACTAGTTGCGTTGCGACCATCCGGCCAACTCACCATCATTTAGTTTGTCCGGTAAACCCAAAAAGTACAACCTAATGGCGCGACAAGGAGATTTTCTAAAACCAAAAGAAACTTGTCGTCCAAGTTATAACTTTCCATTTAAAGTGCTAATTTTTTAGTAAGGCATTGTTATATGTAGAAACAAATAGGAGAAATAATGACCGCACCCGAAGATCTAACAGTTGAGAATTTTGGACCATTGCTATCCATGGTCGGCACTTGGGAAGGGCATAAAGGAATGGACTTCTCATACCATAACGAAGAACAGGAAACCGGCCAGACAAGCTACTTCGAAAGAGTAACATTCTCGACCTTCGGGCCTGTAGACAATGGAAACCAACATCTATACGGGCTAGATTACCGAATGGCAGCATGGCGATCTGATGAATTAGATCAAGACCCCTTCCACACAGAAGTAGGCTATTGGCTCTACGATCCAGCTGAAAAGCAGATCATGAGATGCTTCATGGTTCCAAGAGGAACAGTTGTTATCGCAGGAGGAACATGTGAACCCGATGCTACTTCTTTCACGATGACTGCGGAATTAGGTTCAACCAACTATGGAATACTTGAGAACAAGTATCTTGCTCAAAACGCTTCGACAGTGGAATACAAAGTTGATATCACTCTCGGTGAAGGCGAATGGTCCTATGCAGAGGATTCAGTCCTCAAAATGGCTATCCAAGAGGACCTGTTGCACCATACAGACGAGAACACATTGACAAAAGTATCTGATTAATCAGAAGAGCATACAGAATCCACAAAATAAGAAAGGCGTTAGCCTAAATTAGGACACATGCCCTCTAAAAGTGAACCATTCAGTTTTGCTGAGATTCTTAAGAGTATTGATGTCGGCCAAAATCTAACAAGCGAGCTTGCCCAACGCGGTCTCATGTCAATTCTTCAAGGCGATGTTGATGACAAAGACTTAGAATCGTTCCTGGTCTCATTGAATAAAAAAGGACCAACACATCAAGAGGTCACAGGTTTTGTAAAGGCAATGAGAGAATCATGCGTCAGGTTACACTGCCCCGAAGAAACAATCGACCTAGTCGGCGCAGGCGGATCCCAAATGGGAAGGCAAGCAGCACTAAACGTGTCAACAATAGCGTCTTTTGTCGCAACTGGAGCCGGAGCTAAAGTCTGCAAGCACGGGAACAAAAGAGCTTCATCAACTTCAGGGTCATTCGACCTGCTTGATGAACTAGGAATCTCAGCAACGCTCACGCCAGCTCAGGTAGAAAGTTGCGTAAACGAGGTAGGTCTAGGTTTCGCTTTTGCTCGAACCTTTCACCCAGCGATGAAACACGCCGGACCGATAAGAGCGAAATTAAGAATACCTACAATATTCAACACCCTAGGTCCGCTGTCTCACCCTGCTTTTCTCAAAAGACAAGTTGTTGGTGTCCCATCCGCTGAGACTGGAAAGATGATGGCTAAAGTTCTGCAAAGCACAGGAACAGAATTGGGAATGGTAGTGACCGGACACAATGGCTTAGATGAACTCTCAACAACCGGACCAAATCTAGCTCACGTTATTACGCAAGAAAAGATCGAAACAACCGAAATTCATCCCCATGATCTTGGGATGACAACGACTAATCCGAAAGAAATCTACGGTGGGGATTCAAAAGATAATGCACAGATTGCAATTCAAGTACTAAATGGAGAAAATGGGCCTAAAAGCGACATTATCGTACTAAATGCTGCCGCGGGGTTAGTCGTGGCTGGAATAGCAGAAAATCTTGTTGATGGTATCGAAAGAGCTCGCTCTTCTATTCATTCCGGAGCAGCTAAATCAAAGCTGCAAGAACTTCAAACCTACACTCAAGACTTGGTTCCCAAATGAACACAAACAACCGTTATCGGTGCAAGGCCTGTGGGAACTTAACACGATTTGATGTCATTAAAATGCAGCGAACAGCTGAGTTTCACCACTTCACGACAGATGGGAAGTTAGCTATCGAAGATCAGAAAATCCTTGAAGAGCACATAGAATCTGTAAAGTGCCGATGGTGTGAAAGCGGTGTTGACGTTGTTGAAATCAAGAATCTATCAAGTCAGTAGCCGATCTCTCAAATAGATTGTCACACCCACAGATTACTGTGGGCACATGAGTAAAAAGTATCTTTCTATTGATTGTGAATCATGTCCACTTATTAATACGGACTCTTGCGATGACTGTTTAGTCACGTTCATATGTGATCGAGACCCTAAAGCAGCAGTCATCGTAAGCCTTGAGGAATGGAAATCCATGAAGTCAATGACAAAAGTCGGACTTCTCCCAGAACTACGTAATCCTGTTATCAGCATCAGAAGCTCCGGTTGATAGTTTTCATCGCTTTAACAATCTGCGATTATTAAAGTGTGCAAACATTGATTAAAGCCAGTGATCTGGAAAGAATCGGATTTGAAAATGGACTTGACGCTTTCGGCATAGCAAAAGCTGAGCAGTTCAGTAAAACTCTTGAGATACTTAAAGCGCGAAAAGAGCAAGGGTTACACGCCGGAATGAATTTCACATACCGGAACCCAGTCCGGTCAACAACACCTACAATCACCATGCCAGATGCGAAATCCCTGATAGTTGGTGCAAGGTCATATTGGAAACCTCAACAGGGGACATTCGATGGAAGCGACCCCCAAGGGAAAGTAGCACTTTACGCTCAAGAAAATTATTATGAAAGGCTCCGAGAAGGTCTTTCAGCGGTCGCCGACAAGTTAGAAAGCAAAGGATACAGAGCAATAATTTTGATAGACGATAATGCTTTAGTGGATCGTGAAGCAGCCTATCAAGCGGGTCTCGGATGGTATGGGAAAAACGCAAATATCTTAATCCCTAAAAGAGGCTCTTGGTTCGTTCTCGGTTCAATACTAACAAACGCTAATTTTGATCCTAATACTCCGTTAAAAGACAATTGCGGGCCCTGCACCAAATGCATAAATGCTTGCCCCACGGAAGCAATAATTTCCCCCGGAGTAATTGATAGTAACCGTTGCCTGGCTTGGTTAGTGCAATCTCCTGAAGATTTCCCCCCAGAATTCAGAGAGGCGCTAGGCGATAAGATATATGGTTGTGATGACTGCCAAGATATTTGTCCAATAAACAAATACGAGGAGCGAGTAGGCGACTTGAAGATTAGACAAAGCAAATCATCCGTCTCTATTTTTGACATTCTTGAACAGGACGATGAAACATTGATAACAAGATATGGGCAGTGGTACATACCACAACGTGACCCACGCTATCTGAGGAGGAACGCCCTTTTAGTATTGGGTAATATAGGGGTTACTGAGAGTGAGAAGGTGCAGGCTATTGTTTCCCGTTATTTAGAAAGCCCTGATTCGATGTTAAGAAGTTATGCCGTGTGGACGGCAAAACGACTTGGATTGATCAATCTACTAACGGGTATGGAAAACGATGGATCTGAAGATGTTCAGCGAGAACTCGCGTTACAAGTTAGGCAAGTAAACAAAACCCCAAAGGTTAAGAATTGAATCATTTGCTAGTTACGAACGATTACCCCCCAAAAGTAGGGGGAATACAGTCTTATCTTTGGGAAATTTATCGGAGATTACCTCAAGAAGAAGTAACAGTCCTGTGTACACCCTATGAGAATTGTGAAGCATTTGATGCTAAACAGACGCATAAGATTATCCGTACTAAACAGCGAGTACTGCTCCCCACGCCTCAGCTTGCCAAAGAAATTCAATCAATCATCAAAAGGCAGAATATAGATTTTGTTCTTTTTGATCCAGCAGTTCCTGTAGGAATTTTGGGCCCGAAAATAGGAACACCTTACGGTGTCATACTGCATGGAGCTGAGGTAACGATTCCTGGAAGAATCCCTGGACTAAAACAAATATTACGCAAAGTATTGCGAAATTCACAGTTGGTAGTAACGGCTGGCCAATATTCAACTGAAGAAGCTGAAAGAGCTGCAAAAACTTCTCTTCCAGTCGTTATTGTTCCTCCTGGAGTCGATGACAAGCGTTTTCAACCATTAACTCCACAGCAGAGAGTGTATGCTCGGTCAAAATATAACCTAAATGAAGCAGATGAGGTCATTCTCACTTTAAGTAGGCTTGTTCCTAGAAAGGGAATGGATGTGCTGATTAAAGCCTGTGCGGAGCTTCAGACGAGCCGCCCTCGTTTGAAGCTCCTTGTAGCAGGAACTGGAAGAGACCAAAGAAGGCTGGAGAATATTGCCAGGCGAAAAGAAGCTCCAGTAACCTTTCTGGGCCATGTCCCAGATGAGGACATACCAAACCTATATGGATTGGCTGACCTGTTTTCCATGCTCTGTAGAGTCAGGTGGGGAGGCCTAGAGCAGGAGGGTTTCGGAATTGTTTTCCTAGAAGCAGCGGCAGCAGGTATACCTCAACTTGCAGGGAAAAGTGGGGGAGCAGGGGAAGCTGTACTGGAGGGAATGACAGGAAAAGTGGTATCAAGCCCCAAAGATGTAGACAGCGTAAAAGAAGCGATCTGTGAAATCCTTGATGATGAAACTAGATATCAAGAAATGAAAAAGCTGTCTAGACAAAGGGCCGAAACAAAATTCTCATACGATCATCTCGCTGCGGCATTTCACGATTCGCTTCTAAAGTTGAACGGAAATTCAGAAGGAAGCTAAATAATGGATCATGCTAAATCAAACTACCTAGTAAAGCTTTCTGGAATAGGCACTACTTTATTTTTGATAACAGGCGTTATCGCAACGATGCAGTCGGCATTTGAGATAATTTACGTAATCGTATCTCTAACTATGTTCTCTATTGGAGTGCTCCTTGGGATGAGAGCATTCGCTCAATCAGTTTCGAAAAGCAGATACGAGATAATCACAACTATTGACTTAATAAAACTACCAAAGGCTACGCCGCAAAAAATAAAAGTTGTTCTTTATGGTTCACTTGCGATAGAAGTCATTGGAAGTATCGTGCTAGCTTCAATGCAATCTAGTAGCAACTTTGCATTCGGGATCCTCGCATCCTTATTTGCCCTTGGTAGTCTCAATATGTGGGCTATTATAAATGGCAGATTCAAGAAAAGATCCAACTGAAAGGGGTAACATGAGCGATCACGCAACTCAGCGAAAAATCATAAACGCAACACCCCAACAATGCTTCGATGTGATCACTGATTTCAAAAGCTACCCAGAATGGGCCGAAGACGTAAAATCTGTTTCCGTCCTAGCAGAAGATGAAAGTGGTTTGGGAGGAGACGTTAGATTCCGAGCCGCAGCAATGGGTCGAAGCACTACCTATACACTCCGGTACTACTACGGGAGTAACCCTCTCCGAATTGCATGGCGCCAAATTGAGGGAGATATTACAAAAAAAATTGAAGGTGAGTACGAATTTATACCTGTTGACGACGGAACGAAAACAGAAGTTGCTTACCACCTAGCAGCTGATCTTGCGATCCTAATTCCAGGTTTTGTTAAGCGAAGAGCTGAATCACGAATTGTCCGCGCTGCACTTGAAGCGTTAAGCGCACGAATTGATTCTGCTGCTACTACATGAACTCCTAGATGCCAAACCTCGGATTTGATATCGGAGGAACAAATCTGCGTGTTCTGCGTCTAAACGATGATGGCTCATCTTCGGCTCTGCAGCAACAACAGCATCCGAATGAACCTGAAGCGATAATTTCAATAGTAGTAAAATTGGCAAGAACATTAATAAGAGAAACTACAGAGAGCATTAAAACAATAGGCGTTGGTTGTGCCGGACATGTTCTCCCAACGGGAGTGATAAAGTCATCACCAAACCTTCCAAACTTTATTGACTTCCCTCTGAAGCAAATCCTTGAAGAGGAGATTCAAACCCAAGTACTCGTAGAGAATGACGCGAATTGCTCTGCATGGGCTGAATATCAAATCGGAGCGGGGGTAGGCATAGAGAATCTGTTAGTTATTTCATTCGGCACAGGTATTGGAGCTGGATTAATTCTAGGCGGTTCAATCTTTCGAGGTTCCTACGGATTAGCGGGTGAAGTCGGGCACATGACACTAGAAGAGAATGGGCGCCCTTGCCCGTGCGGGAATTACGGTTGCTGGGAACAATATTCGTCAGGGGCTGAGCTAAGCAACCTAATTTCGAGAAACGAAACTCATGCAATCCCCTACGAGAATACTTTGACTGAATTTGGTGAAAAAGTAGCGGTTGGATTCCGGAACCTATCTCATGTCCTCGACCCCGAGATGATAATTGTTACGGGTGGAATTACTTCAATTGGGGACCCCTTGCTAGATGCTATACAACAGGCTTATTACAAAAGAGTGGGCCACAGGGATAATGGAAAGCTAACCCAAATTAGGCTTGGAATGTTTGGAAATGAAGCCGGAGCTCTCGGAGCAGCGCTAATGGCTTCGGCGCAAGAAAGAATTAATAGAGATCTTTAATGGTTCGTGCTCTGGACGCAGGAACCGGTTACCCTAAACACATGGAGTTTAGGCGAATCAATAATCTACCCCCATATGTCTTCACGATCATAAATGACCTCAAGATTGAAGGCAGAAGAAATGGGGATGACATAATGGACTTCGGGTTTGGCAATCCTGACCTCCCGTCTCCAGACATCGCTGTTGAAAAACTCTGTGAAGCAGCGCAAAATCCACGTAACCACAGATACTCCCTCAGTCGGGGTTTACCTAAATTACGAGAGGCAATTTGTGAATTATATGAAAATAAATTTGGGGTACAGCTTGATCCTGAAACAGAGGCAATTAACACAATTGGTGCCAAAGAGGGACTTTCGCATTTAATGTGGGCTTTGGTCCAAGCAGGCGATGCAGTCCTCGTTCCTTCACCCTCTTACCCAATACACCTCTACGCGCCGCTTTTCGCAGGGGCAGAAGTCAGGGAAATCCCCCTATCAACAGGAACAGACTTTTTTGGCTCAATGCAAGAAAGATGGGAATACAGCTGGCCCAAACCAAAAGTTATTCTTTTGTCTTTCCCGCACAACCCCACGACAACATGTGTTGATCTAGACTTCATGCAAAAGGTAGTTGACTTCGCAAAGGAAAAGGATGTCATATTAGTCCATGATTTCGCCTATGCTGACTTAGGTTTTGACGGGTATCAACCTCCGTCAATTCTTGAAGCAGAAGGAGCGAAAGACGTCGCTGTAGAGCTCTATTCAATGACTAAATCCTTCTCAATGGCTGGCTGGCGTGTTGCCTTCATGCTGGGCAATAGCGAGGTAATCGCTGCGCTCGCCAAACTCAAATCGTACTTGGATTACGGAACATTTCAGCCAATACAGATAGCAGCAACTGTGACGATGAACGAAGCAGCTGAT
>Ga0207993_1000522_pt1 | contig 15077 bp, 14 predicted proteins | sample ETN01SmetaG_2_FD_185791 | JGI IMG/M metagenome (GOLD analysis project Ga0207993, IMG submission 185791) | Marine microbial and viral communities from oxygen minimum zone, Eastern Pacific Ocean - ETNP2014F12-01SV265 (SPAdes) (version 2) | ecosystem: Environmental > Aquatic > Marine > Oceanic ...
ATAATCCGTACATGATTCTAAAACATTATTTGATCGGAATGGATCCCCCTTATACATTTGCAGGCTTTGAAATAAGTGATGACCCTGTTACTATTATAATCACATCATATTTATTATGTGCATTAGGAGAGGCAGATACTGTGCTTATTCTTAGAACAATGTCTGAAAAAGACGATATTATAAAGGTTGCAGATACAGGAAAGTTCCCTGTATTTTCACCAACAAAATACTGGGAGGATAAGAAAAAACCAAAAAATATCAAGGATAAGAAACAAGAGATGATAGATGAGTTAAGAAAGAAACATGCTCAAAAGAAACCAAAAACTATCAAGAATAAGAATCAAAAGATAATAGAACAGTTAACAAAGCAGTTGGCTCAAATGAAAGCAAAATAAAGGACTAAGATGTACTAATAAATATAAGTTCTAATAGACAGAATTAAATAATCCCAAGAGAATTTTTAATATCTGTATAATCCAATGAAATATGAGAGGTGTTAGATTAATAATATATAATTTACTCCTCGTTTCTGGACTTCAATTAAGACCTACAATAGAAAGAATGGCTAAATATTCATCAAAGGCGTATATGTCTACTAAAGATGCGAAAATAAACACACTAATTAGTTTGCCGGAAAATATAGGAATACGAGCTTTTGTTGATAATGAGGATTTAATTATTACATGTCGTGGAACATGTAATATTGCTGATTGGACAACGAACTTGAATTGTATTTTAACAAAACACCCATATGATAATTCAGGAAGAGTACATAGAGGATATTTGGAAACAGTATGGAATATTTTAAAGTTATCCGAATTTAAAGAAATAGAAAGAGCAATTTATGCTCAAAAAAATAGAGGAATATTAATAGGCGGCCATTCAAGTGCAGGTGCAAAAAGTGTTATTCTTGGGCATTATCTTGCAAGAAATCATCCTACTAAAAAATTTACAGTTGTTACATTTGGTTCTCCAAAGACGGGTGATTACAAGTTCTATAAAGATATAGAAACATTAAGAAATCTGAATATAATTTCTGTAAATTTCAGAGATGATTTAGTTCCATTATTAGGTTTTGGAATTAGTAAACCAGATAGACAAGTTGATATATTTTCTCATGAAAGATGTTTTCATATTATAAAATCACATTTAATGTTAAGATATGAAGAGGCATTGATACATAATACCGAATTATATCATTGTTTAGAGAGAAATGAAGACAATATTTTTGTTGATAATACTTTGAAATTCAATATTAATTAACAATCAATCGGTTTATAGTGTAATAATAACAAATAATAATATTCATGTTCAAGAGGTTCTCTATAATGTATGTGATCAGTACCATCAAACATCATCATGCCACCTTTATCACAATCACAGGCAACACAGTTTTCTTTTGATGGAATTGGTGTGTCATTATAACGACCCTTGTGTTTAACGTTTTGTTTTCTAAGGTCAACATAAATATCCCAATTTGTTCCATTGGGTTTATCTATTAAATATGATACAGTTCTCCAACAATCGGGATTATCAGTATGTTGGGGTAGGTCAGAACCCTTGATATAACAACTTAAATATGTGTATGTTGGTTTCAACTTTTCTCCGGTAATTTTTTCAATTAATGGAAGCATTTCATAATGTAATACTCGGGCAATTGGGTCATTTCTTGTCTTAAATCTTTTTGATTGTCTATCACCAAATGGAAATTGTTCAGCATTGATACCCTTATGATAATATTCAGATATATAATCAACAGCCTTAGGCATAAACACATTATTCACTATTACTGGTGTAAATTCATCAAATTTATAGTCTTTATTCAGTAGATTTGTATTTAATATTCCAGTTGTTTCATCTCTAATTTCAGAGAATTTTGATATAACATTTTTAATATCATCCCAACCCATACGAATATTACAGAAACTGAGTGATTTATGACCATTTTTGGATATAGTGTCATCTTGGAATTGTTTATATGTTTCATTCAAATGACTAATATAGTTAATTGGTTCTAAAGTTTTAGTAGCTTCTTCAAGTTTGATTTCTTTTGGATTAACAGTAGTTTCTGTTTTACCATCGCCAAGTACATATGCTTTTGTTGTTTCTGTTTTTTTAGATGGAGGTTTGTAAACATAAGAAGACTTCCGGCTTCTTTCGCGTACATAAATATGGAAAACAACCAATGGTTTATTCGATAAATTGGTAATTTGTTTACGAACAGATGCTTCTCTTATATTGGAACCAGGTTTAACATTCTCGTATACCAATAATGACATTGGTTCGGGTGTATAACTCAAAGAAGTTTTGATGAAATAATAATTGATACCTTTTTCTATAAAAAAGCTTATAGTTTTACAGCGTTGACCCATTTTTTCTTTAAGAATTCTAGATTCAGGTAGACTGCTATCGTATGCATCAAAATGGGGTTTATGTGTAAATCCTCCTGGATATTGAACGGCTTGTATTGTTTCAAAATGGTCAATAGGTTCACCTGTAATTCTTGCAATTTTCTGTAATAATCTGATATGATTTCCACTTGGTACCCATGTTGTTGATTTTTTAGTATCATCCTCAAATGTTAAATCCTTTTTTAATAGTTCTAAATCTTCATTAACAAGAACATTATCATAGCTTTTAATGATAGGATTATAAGAAGCACCAATATTAATCTTTGTTAAATTTGTAATTACAACATCCTTACCATCTTCATTGACTGCTTTATACGTAATGTTTAAGTTTTTGTTTCTTGGTGGATCATATACTATTTTTTTGAAGTTATCTTCCCGAAACCATAGATTAAAAGCCCATTTCTCACCCTCTTCTACTGGACAACCAGCATGTTCACTCATAGGATGACGTTTATTAGAATCTTTGTATACATTGTGAAAAACCAGTAATCTTCCAGCTTTTGGTGTAACATCAATTTTAAGTCTTGTAAAGCGGGTGTTACCCCCTTTTTTTACGTTATTCAAATAACATAAAGCAGTTATCATACGTTGACCACCCAATCTCATACATCTTCTTGATTTTTCACTTCCATCGTGCGGCCAACTGTCACAATGATTCCTATATTCTTGATTTTTATCATAATAAATAATTTGATAAGATTCAGCATTAACCAATGGTAAACCTACATGATTTGCAATTTTTGTAGCAACATTCAAAGTTATATCATCATGAGAATGTGATATCCAACAATTTTTGCCAGTTCTTCCTTGAGATACCTCACCTTTTTGACCATGTGAGACTAATGCTTGTTTTAGTTTACCAGAAGCAATTTTTATAAAATGTAAACATGTATCATAGTCTAAAAAATCATCAATCGTATGTACATGAGGCTCATCATTATAATAATTTGTTTTGTTTGTGTCTTCATTCGTTGACAAATTCATTTGATATGTATATTAAACACGAATAATAAAAATGGAATATTTGAACACTAAATGGAGTTTTACACCATTTGAAGAAAATAATAGTTTTACTTTCTCTATTCATGAAAGAGATAACGATTTTATAATGAATATATCAATAATTAAGGATGATATAGAAGAAAATATGACAAATATATCTTTACAAGTCTTTCCAAATCATGTTTATAGAACAGATGAAATACCTATAAAACGGGACATATCTTATAAAACATATATTGTTAATTCTGTAAAGTTTATGTTAAAATTTAGAAATTCAAAGCTTTCTCCAGTATCTTCAATAACTTTAAATTGTGTGAATGTATTGAATCAGACAAAACCAAGAATCTTTACATTAAATATGAATAATATTGAAAAATATGGATTAATTACAACTTAATATTGCGCATTTTTCAGATAATTATAAAATAATATTCTCATATTTGAGCAAATGGACGAGGACTATGAATTATTTGGGCTGGATAAAGAAACAGTAACGACTAAAGAGGCTAAGAAAGCCTATTATAATTTGTCTTTGTTAGTACATCCTGATAGAAATTCATGTCCTGACCGTAAAATAGGATGCCAAGAGATGGACACAGTAATCAAAGCATATCGTCGAATTATGAAAGATATTTTATCAAGAAATGAAAATAAGATTGTAAAAGAGTGTAAAGATTTGACAAAACTTCAAGAAGAAGAATTGAAAGTTTTGGATGAAGAAACGAAAGAAATGCCATCTTTTATGGATATTTATATAGAAACGCACGATGATATACAAAAATTTAATAAAGCATGGGAAAAACGTTCAAATGAACAAAAAGAAGAAGATTATTTATTGACTTCATCTGGGGGTTATCAAACAATTGTTTCAGAATATGCAAATAAATCAATGGATGGACTTGTTTATAATCCAAATATAGAAAGTGATACACAAGAAGATTTAATACAATTTAGTAAACCAAAGACAGAAATAATATGTATTGACGATTTAAATACTTTTAATAGCACAAATTCATGTTGTTTCGATTACAAAGAGGCACATGGAACTCCAGAATTTTTGAAAGATAGAATTCCATCGGAAAGTATTGAGAAATATAATAATACCGAAGATCTTGAGATAGCTTACAAGAAGAAATGTAAGGAGTTAGAACATATATTCATATAATGTCTATTATTATATCACTTAATAAATCTGGTTTGTTTGGAGTTAATGGAGAACTTGCTTATAATTCAAAAACGGATTTAAGTATATTTTCAAGACTTACGAAAACTTTTGGAAATGTAGTCATGGGAACAGCTACATGGAATAGCTTGCCCGATGATATGCGACCATTACCTGATAGATTGAATATTATTATTACTCGAAAACCAAGTGAATTTCCCAAACAATTAAATACAATTGCAGTGCCAAGTATTAAAGCTGTATTTGGAATAGTTGACGAACCATGTTTTATTGGTGGTGCTTCTCTTTTGAATTCTCTATTTACAGACCCAATGTTTAACAGAATTTCAAAAATGTATATTACAGAGTTTGATGAGCATGACCAACCAACAAATGGAAAATTTATAGAATTACCAACACAAAATTTTAAAGTTGTTTCCAGTTATTTAACGAAATCTTCAAAGGTAAAGACATATTTAGGCGATGAAATAATCATGGATATGAAGCACATCACTTATAGTCGAATTTTTCCAAATAATATTGATTTAGAAAAATCGTATGAGAAAGAGTATTTGGAATCTATGAGAAAAATTTTAGATCTTCCAGTTCGGAAAAGTAGAAATGGCGATACATATTCCATGTTTGGATTACAATTTAAATATGATTGTTCAAACGGTAAAGTCCCTTTAATAACAACTAAGCAAATGGCTTGGAAAACGTGTATAAAAGAGTTGCTTTGGTTTATTTCGGGTTCTACCAACAATGCAGATTTGGTAAAGAATAACGTTAGCATATGGACTAAAAATAGTTCAAGGGAATTTTTAGATTCAAGGGGTTTAGTTTCTAATAAAGAAGGAGATCTTGGTCCAGTCTATGGATTTCAATGGCGACATTTCGGAGCATTATATAAGGGGTGTGACGCAAATTACAAAGAAACAGGTTTTGATCAATTAAAAAAATGTGAACAAATGCTTAAAACAGACCCCTTTTCGCGTAGAATTGTAATGACAGCTTGGAATCCATTACAAATTGATAAAATGGCTCTTCCACCATGCCATATATTAATACAATGGTACGTATCTAATGACAATAAACTCTGGCTTCAATTTTATCAAAGATCGGGCGACATGTTTTTGGGAATACCATTCAATATGTTCAGTTATTCTGTTTTATTACATATTATGAGTCAAAGAACAGGTATTCCTCCAGGTGGAGTCGTACACTCAATTGGTGACGCACACATCTATTCTAATCATATTCAAGCTGTTTACAAACAATTGAGTAATACTATTAAGCAGCAGCCTACTATCAGTATTGTTAGTAAGGAAAACTGGGAAGATTATGATATTAAAGATTTTGAACTTTTCAATTATGAATGTTCAGGTAGAATTTCTGCACCAATGAGCGCCTAAACTTTAAGTTCAAGTATTAACATCAATGCATACATAAATGCAGCTAAAAATATAAAAGCTCCAGCAAGCATGTGTTTTCTTTTACTTTTTTGTATTTCTTCTACGTAAAAAATTGAAACAACAAGCGCTATAACTGTAAAACTAACAATTGCAGATTGTAATGCGCTCGAAGACATATTAATATTAAAAAAGATTTTTTATGAACAAAATAATTATCCCAAATGAAATATTCATAAATATAATTGAACCATATTCTAGAAAACCTCAATCTAAATTTTTATTAGACGATATTAAAAGCTTTTATTCTACGTTAGAACAGGTAAAAACTTTGTATTCAAATTATATACAAAAAAAATATAGGAACTTTATAGATTTGGGACTTCAAGGTATACAATACTCATTTTATAATGAGCTACTGAAAGGTCTTCATATCATATGTGGAACAAATCCAATGGATTATTACTCCTATCAATTGTTAGAGTTACAAACCAGATATTGTAGACAATTCTGGGCTAGCTGTAGTCATGAAGAGAGAATAGAACTGATTATTTCTCTTACTACTTTATTTACAAGATATTCCAGAAGACCAGGCGATCCTATCTAATAAGGAAAGGGATATACAAATGAATCTATCACTCCAATAACATCATCATTCAATTTAGATAAGTTCCCCAAACTTGACCTAGTCGCCTTTAATAAACTCTTTTTTGAAGCCCACGAACAACATAATGAAATATTGTCCTTTATATTTACCTTCTCTTTATGTATATCTAATATCGGACCAATATAATAATCCATTTCGAAATTTCTTGACCAATCCATTTTTAAAGCCTTATACATAGTACTTGCCTCTAATCCATAATGGGAACACATCCCAATTATTTTTAATAAGAATGTTCTGGAATGATATTTATGCTTAAATATCAAATTCGCAAGAAAATACTTATCGTTTGGATTACATCCCTTTTTTAGAAGGAAACGTAACATTTTTAATGTTTTTTCTTCCTTACTTTCTATCCTATATTTCAATGTACTATTTGATACTGGAAAACGGCTCACATTGTCTATGGCGTTTGATTCCAATCTATAATCATCATAATTTCTGGGTAGATCGTGCGCAATCCATTCGTCAGTAGGCATAAGTGGGATATACACCCACATATATGCATTCATACCTTTTTTCCAAACTCTAGACAATTTGAAAATCTTTCCTCTGAACTCAAACATAAATGCCAAAGCATATTTAATAAATGTTTCTGGACAATCATCTTTCCTAACCATTGCTTTTACAGATTTCAAATCAAAAGCATTAATTCTCCCATATAATTTTTTTCTTTTCCAATATCTTTCATGCGTAAACTCTTTCCAACTAATTATCAGTTTACTTAAAAACTTCCTTGTGCTTTTTAACAAAAAGTTTGAACTCAGGCTATAAGATGACGCGAGGGTCATCTTACACGCAGCTACAGCGAAAGCGGGTGACGCATTCGCACGAACGTTTATGTTAAAGCCTAAATTACTCATCTTTTCGGACTGGGTATTATAATTTATGTAGTCCTTGGTCGATTTTACACCGACTCTGTATTTACAAACAAGTTACTGTCTTAAGTAAATACTTTGGTACCGAGCATGCAGTTTCCTCCCAGTACTTAATATTTATATCTCTAAGCCTTATATAATATCATTTTTTTAGTATACATAAGGGTATACAAATGAAGATATTATTCCAATAACATCATCGTTCAATTTAGATAAATTACCAAAACTTGAACGAGTTGCTTTCAATAGGTTCTTTTTTTCAGCCCATGAGCAACATAATGAAATATTATCTTTGATATTTAGCTTCTCTTTATGTATGTCTAACAAAGGACTGAAATAATAAGACATTTCATATTCCCTTAACCAAGGCATCTTCAAAGCCTCAAACATAGTGCTTGCCTCTAACCCATAATGAGAACACATCCCTATTATTTTTGATAAGAATGTTCTAGAATGATACTTATGCTTAAATATAATATTTGCCAGAAAGTACTTGTCATTTGGATTACATCCCTTTTTTAGAAGGAAACGTAAAATTTTCAAAGTGACTTGTTCCTTATGCTCTATTCTAGATTTCAAATTTTCAGAATGAGAACCTCTGCTTCTGCGACTAATATAGTTTGTGTGACTGCTTTGATGTGTTCCACCATGCGTATCATAATCCACATTAAGTTCATTCCTTTTGATATCCGGCATATATGGAACGTATTGTACCACATGATTCTTCCAAATTAGTAGTCGTCGCGTACCTATCTTAAAATCAAACAAAATATGTAAAGCATGTTTAAGAATTCTACGAAGATTTTCATCTTTTCGAACGATTGTCTTTACAGCCTTTAAATCAAAAGCACAAATTCTCCCATAAAATCTCGCAGTTTTCAATGTCCTATCTCTTGTATATCTCTTCCAAGCATCCATCACAACAACAAAAAGATCATACATCATATAATCTTCTTATTTCCCGAATTAAGCCTAATAGACTCCTAATTAGACTTAATAATATTTACAAACAAGTTACTGTTTTAAGTAAATATATAATTCAAAGCTAATTACAAATGCTTTGTGTACCTGGGCATGCAGAGTTTCCCCACACTTATATATTCATTGTCTAAGACTTATATAGTATCATTTTTTCTAATTAGAATTTCTCATACTGCCTAATATATTTCAATCTTTGACACGTCCTACTTTTGGTTTTAACCATTAATAATTCTAATTTTTTAATATGATTTTCTATAAGGCTATAAGCTTATTAATACCAGAAAACAAAAATAATGTGTATTAATAGTAATGGACCGACGTTTAAAATCCAGAGGTATGCGAACATATCTTACAGTACCAATAGACTGTGACTGGATAGATACTTTTGAGTCAATATCTACTGGTAGAATTTATACTAAATGGGGAAATATAAAACAATTACAATGTGATCACTTATTACCCGTTATGTTTAGTATTATATTCAATATAGTCCATGTCGAAGAATTATATAACTTTTTAGAAGGTCCAATCAATATTTCCAAAGGTAATCGATTACCAGAAATAAGACTGGAAGAGACAAGTAACCGTGATCCAAATGAGTATTTGAGAGATAGTAAATCGAGAAAACATGTAAACATTGCCTCCCAGACGGCAAGGTCGTCGAAGTCCAACAACGCGTCCCTAAACCGCATGCGCATCACTAACGTTTCAAAGCCCTCGAGCGGGCAGTTCGGCGCCGCTAAGACGACACAAATAGAGGACATGCTGTCCAGACTTCAAGAACAAGAAGAGGAATTTTATGATCACGACAAAGTTCACAAAAACATCGGTTATTACGTATATTTAGATTCTGATTTTATATATAATGAGAATTTTGAAACAGAAATTAAAATAGGTAAAAAGATAAATCAGAGTTTACAACATAATCATCCCCACGTTTCTGTAGAAAATTTTCTTTTAGAAAGATTTAAACCTTTAATTGATTTTTTTAACAAATTAGTAGGAAAAGGAAAAAAGAATATACCCGATATTCTTTCTTATGACGAATATATAGAATTACTAACAAAGAAGAATATACCTGATCATTTGTGGGTGCGGGTCGCGACGCGAAGGCCCGGGCAATTTTACTGGGCAAGAAAGGATGGCAAGATGCAACAGTTTGAGAGACCGACCGGGCTCACGATCGATAATTGGGAACCCGATACTTCTGAAGAGAAAATATCTAAAAAACAATCCCGTAAAAAACAACTTAAAAATATAGATGAAAAGGTGAATCAAATGTTTGTCAAATCAGAATCGGGGACACGTCATACTTTTGAAGAAAGGTATGTAAAATATATAGATTATTTGATGACTATATATGACAAAATACTTGAGAACAATCATACAGAACAATTTGAAACTGATGATGAAAAATTAGATCGGGTTAAAGACATAGCTCGTAAACGTTTCAAATTAATAAAGGAATTTTTTAATTCTAATAAATCTGAAATAGATAATCGGTTAAATAGGTTAAAAAAAAATATACCTGAAATAAAAAAACTAATCAATATATCCAGAGGTCGCTCACGAATTATTCCAAAATTTGAATATATTATATATCAGAATGAATTGAACAAACATCTGGTTAATAAAGATTACAGATGTAAGTTAACATTTATAGAAAAGCGTCAAGAAAAAAAAGATTATTATCAGAAATTTATTGATATTTGGAATTTGACTCTTAAAGAAAATTATTTGGATTTTCAATTTGATAAAAATAACTGGATGGAAAACCCAAATAATAATGCTAAAATGAATTATTTAGGTATTAACCATTCGGAATTTTATAAGTCAAGAAATAATAATTTATTCGTTTATAGAGACAAAAAATACGAGGATTTTTTTAATAATAAAATAAACTGGCTGATTGATGTAATAAACGCTGGTGATAAACGATTGGAATTAGAGATGGTGCGACACGATAAGGAAACGGGGTGGATGGAATCATTTACAAAAAAACATATAGAAGAACTCAAGCGTAAGCTTGAAAGGAACAAAAGGTTACTTAAAGAAGTTAAAGGAAAATTTATCGCTTTACAAAAACGTGAACTGTATATACCAATAAAATTAAAATCTTTTGGAAAAGATGTTAACGACCGTTTTGGTTATACCGTCGAATATAACTACATACCCTTAAATAAGAAAATAGCGGAAATAGATATAGAATTTGAAGAATATGAGAATGAAGAAAGCGACAAGTATATAGATTTCTTAAATAACTATCCCTATAGTGACAGTCCTTCGCCGCCAAATATTTCTGAAATAGGAAATTTCATTCAATTTGATAACAATATTCCATCATATCCAACAGAATCTGGAACTAACCATTTTAAAGATTGGTTGTATAGACCCACAATAAATAAGATATGTACAAATGAACAAAAACAAATTTGTGATAAATTGAAACAAATGCGTGATACTATACCCGGAATTGTAGAAAATGATTTCCCCGCAGTTTACGGAAAGGATTATGGAACTCCGACATACGGCACATTTTCGTCCAATGTTCAATGGGGGAGCAGTAAAAAATTTCCAAAATGGTTAAAAGATGTTGCTATAAGCCAAATAAAATTTAAAAAATATTTGGAAAAAGATATAAAGACGCTTGAGGAAAAAACAAGTACAGACAAAACTCAAGATGATTTTAGAAAGGATATTGCAATGAAAAGAACAGAATATGATATTGATAAAATTGATGATGACTTAATAAGAAAACTTGAAGAAGTAATTAATGAAATTGAAATTAAAAAGCGTAGTAAAAAGAGAGAAACGGGCGTAGAATATATAGCACCTATAGACGACGATGCTGACAACAATGATGACAATAATGATGATGACAACAATGATGATGACGACAATGATGACAACAACAATGATGATAACAACAATGATGATGACAACAACAATGATGACAACAACAATGATGATAACAACAACAATGATGACAACAACAATGATGACAACAACAATGATAATGACAACAACAATGATGATGACAACAACAATGATGAGGTAGAAAACATACACCCCCCAGATGATGACAACAATAATGAAAATATGGATGCTTCAGATAAAGAATTTGAAAAAAATCTTAAAAAGTTGTATAAAGATGCAGAATACAATGGAATTCCACCACTCATTTACGCGGCAGGCATATCGGAAGGAGTGAAATACATCGAGTCGTTATTGGAAAAAGGAGAAAGGTTTGACGACAAAACGCGTACAGGGTTAAACGTGCTCCATATTTGCGCTGGAGCGAATGGTGAACTAAAATTTTTAGTTACTTTCTTGAAAATAATTGGTTTTGAGAAAGGTATGAAACTAGTAAAGCAGAGTGATAATAAAGAAGTAACGCCACTTGAACGAGCTAATAAAGAAAAGGGTAATGAAAGTCAAGATACAATAAAAAAACTTTACATAGCCCTTGATGAAAATAATAAATCAAAATATGACGAATTAATAGATGATGCTGAACAAGAGATTGAACGCTCTAATATGAAAAAACCTCGCATCTCAACCCCAGTCCAGACACTGACTATAGGTGACTGGCGGACTGATGAAAATGGACAGTATAATGATTCACTCTCTGTTGATGAAAAGAATCGTTTCTTGGATAAACATGCAGACCTTCGGCAATTTGCGTACAGATCACCTGAAACACGGAATAATCCAATGGGCGACGAAGACGTAGCAATGACCGAGCTCCCCAATAGCGACAGCGACATCCACTCGCCGGCCGCACCTCCTGTCTTTACCTCAGAGGACGAGTCCGACGACATGGCCGTGGACCGCGCGCAGATCCTGCAGCCGGCGACGCGTTGGCCGAGCGACGACGAGGAGGACCCAGACGCGCGTTTGACGGTGGGTGACCTATTAGAGGACTCGTCGACCTCCTCGCCGACGCCGGAGCAGCGCCGGGCACTTTTCCGAGTTACGCGGCCACGAAAGAGATCACGTTCATCATCCGGTGGAAAAAAACTCACAAGAAGAAGGGTTAAGAAGTCATCAAAGAAGAAGTTAGGCTATAAGCTTCGTAATACCAGAAAACAAAAATAATGTGTATTAATAGTAATGGCTAAAACCAAAAGAAGAAATGTAAAAAAGGGGACATCAACCAAAAAAAAGTCAGATTGTGGATGTAAATACAAATATAATTATGGTGGAACAAAAAAGAACTTAAAACCTGAATTAAGGGCAAATATTCCAGATATTATACCAATGGAAGAATATCCTCAACATAGATTTGAGTCTGGTTTATTAATACCTGAAGATCAAGCGCTAATGAATAATGTTTCTGATAATGAGTGGTTAAATAAAATTGCGGAACATAATTTAGAAACTATTGGTAGAGAATTAGATTCAGATGATGAAATTTTTATTGAAGGACTATTGAACCTGTCCGAATCACACGATAATGAAAATGACTTGAATGAAGCAATTGAATACGCTAATTCATTTTGGGCAGCAGAATCAGCTAAGCCAAGCAAACCTACTAAAAAGCGAAAATCGACTAAAAGTAAATCTTCAAGCAAACCTAAGCGAGTTTTCAAACCTTCCGAAGAAACATTGAAAAATTGGCAAATGCCACAAGATAATTCGTCAAAAAAAGCAGGCGGATATTTAATTGATGAAGACAGCGATGATGATAGATTTCCTTCAACAGAATTGAAATCATTTGAACCACTTAATACTGATTATGAATCTACTGAACCTACTGATTCAAATGATAGCAAAATGCAAACTGTCTTACTTGTTGGTGCAGGAGTGATACTAGTTACTGGTGGTATTTTCATTGCCGGCGCAACAGGAGGATTAGTCGCATTATCTGTTGGTGATATGATTAGATAATCAATTAATTTAACAAATTATCTATTGAATAGTAATATGGCTAAAACCAAAAGAAGAAATATCAATGTACGTAAATTATCTAAAAAAAAGTACGTTTATGGTAAAGGAGGTGGTCTTAATAAAAGCCCACTCAATGATGTTGTATTAAATAGTCCTATATATAACGACGAAGATGAATGGGAAAAAGACAATTACACGCCCACACGTATCATTCGTTTAGTAGCCACAGTAACTGGGAGTTTACTCATAAGTGCGGGTGCAATAATTTACAGTTCAAGACATTTAATGTAGATATTTAAGTTAATCAAGATGTTTTTTACAAGTCATAACGTGTTCTTCCCCCATAGCTTTAACAACCCACACGCTTAGAGTATCACCCGCATCGAATCCATCTCGAATTTGTTTGACTAATTCATCTGGATAAGTTGGCATTTGTAGATCTTCACGTACCTCTCCGTTAGCATCCATTAGTGATAAATAATCTTCATCAGAGATATCTAGTAATGAATATTCTTCTTTAAATACATTTGGAACTGTTGTTCCATGTGTAGAGGGCACGATGTCCTCAAGCTTCTTACCCGTGAAAATATCTGTTGCTACAAAGTTACACTTAGCGTGCCCATGTTTCCCGGTCTTAGATGTAGAAACAGACACCACGCGACATGGTCTTCCCTTAATGCAAATATATCCTCCTTTTTTTATTTGCCCAGCTTCCATTGGAATTGTTTCAGATGCGCCTGCATCAACGGATTCGAAAGTTTCTTCTGCAGACATTATTCTAATATATAAAGTAGTTTTTAACTATCTTTTTGTGTGGATAATAGTAGTATTAATTAAAATCAGGTTTCATTGTAAAACGCCCAATAAATTCAGGTTCTGTTGACCACCCGACGCTAACATCTCCATTAACTTTTTTTGGTAATAATTCAGCTGTTTTATTGGTAGACGGAACTGGATGTATAATACCCAAATACATTCTATCTTGTTCTAAATGTGTCCCATATGTATTTGAAGAAACATAACCAAAACGTCGAATCCATAACCAAAATTTATCACCATTTCCGGAGATTCCAGTTGTTGTATCTACAGATTCATTATATAAATTCCAATATCCAGCAAGTTTGGATTGATTTCCTATATAATTAGTAGATTCCCAAGTCAAATTTCTATATAATCGTATATTATATGTTGAAAAAGATGTTTCACCTTTAAACAAAAGTTGCCAATTTCCAACAAAGCTTTTTGCTTTAAAAATAGTTTTATTTTCATTGATATCAATATTTTTTGTAATAGGATTAAATGAGCTCATTGTATGGGTCATTTTAAATGTGCCAACATAAAAGGGTTCTATTGCACCAAATGTAAAAATACCATAAATAGTGCCATTATTCAGTGGTGAATATATACCAATATATGACTCTATTTCACTGAAGCCATATTTGAATCTGGTTAAAGTGATTTCATTACCTTTACATGACCATTTTCCTCTAAATTTGGATAAACCTGGTTTTGATGGACTCGAAAATGTACCAGAAGATTCAAGATTAACATAAAATGATTCAAAAAGTATTACCATATTTAGAAAAATTTACTATGGAATCAGACTCCATTCCAGTTATATTTGGAGGAGACATGAATTCACTTTCGCACTTAGATTGGACAAAGAAGACAAAAAAAATA
>Ga0207993_1000524_pt1 | contig 15051 bp, 18 predicted proteins | sample ETN01SmetaG_2_FD_185791 | JGI IMG/M metagenome (GOLD analysis project Ga0207993, IMG submission 185791) | Marine microbial and viral communities from oxygen minimum zone, Eastern Pacific Ocean - ETNP2014F12-01SV265 (SPAdes) (version 2) | ecosystem: Environmental > Aquatic > Marine > Oceanic ...
AGGAGGCTTACATTATGGCATCATTGGCTGAAATAAGAGCGAAGTTAAAATCACAAGAAGTTAATCGCTCAACTTCACAAACAGGCGGAGACAACGCCATCTACCCACACTGGAACATAGCAGAAGGCTCAGAAGCAGTTGTTAGATTCTTACCAGATAAGGACACTAACAATACTTTTTTCTGGACTGAAAGAAATATGATCAAGTTACCTTTCGCAGGTATTAAAGGTCAAACTGACTCAAGACCAGTGCAGGTACAAGTACCTTGTATGGAGATGTATGGCAAAACTTGTCCAGTTCTTACAGAAGTAAGACCATGGTTCAAAGATAAGAGCATGGAAGACATGGGCAGAAAATATTGGAAAAAGAAAAGTTATATTTTCCAAGGTTTTGTTACAACAAATCCATTAGCAGAGGACACAACACCAGAGAATCCAATTAGAAGATTTATAATTGGTCCTCAAATTTTTAACATTATTAGAAGTGCATTAATGGATCCAGAAATGGAAGAAATGCCAACTGATTATGTAAAAGGTGTTGACTTTAGAATTAACAAAACTACCAAAGGTGGTTATGCTGATTACTCAACATCAAAATGGTCAAGAAGAGAACGTGCATTAGATGAGGCAGAGAGAGCCGCAATCGATACACATGGTTTACATAACCTAGGTGACTTTAGACCAAAAGAACCAACTGATGCAGAAGTAAAAATAATTAAAGAATTATTTGAAAAATCTGTAGACGGTGAGGCTTATGATCTTGAGCAATATGGACAGTACTTTAGACCAGCGGGAATGGCTTACCAAGCGAAACCTCAGGTAACAGTACCAACAGCATCGGCTCCAGTAACAGAGGCGGCTCCAACAGCGGCACCTGTAACTGAATCTGCACCAGCACCACAACCAACAGCGGCGGCTCCGGCGGCTCCTGCAGGTGACAGTGCCAAGAGAGCAGAAGATATCTTGAAGTTAATTAGATCAAGACAAGCAAAATAATCTGACATTTTACCAAGGCCCTAATTGTATTGACGTTAGGGCCTTAGTATGCTAATATAGATTACAAGGATAGAAATTATGACAAAAGTATTTGACGCAACAAAGTTTAGAAAGAGTATTACAAAATCAATCCAAGGCTTAGGCATAGGATTTAGTGATCCAACAGATTGGATCTCAACAGGAAATTACGCATTAAATTATCTGATGACTAGTGATTTTAACAAAGGAATTCCGTTAGGAAAAGTAACCGTACTTGCAGGAGAATCAGGAGCGGGGAAAAGTTACATAGCATCAGGAAACATTATTAAAAATGCACAGGATCAAGGTATATTCGTTATACTAATTGACACTGAAAACGCATTAGATGAACAGTGGCTACAAGCATTAAAAGTGGACACATCAGAAGACAAACTTATGAAATTAAGTATGTCAATGGTTGATGATGTAGCAAAAACTGTTTCAGAATTTATGAAAGGTTACAAAGACCAACACGCGGATAACAAAGAAGGTGCACCTAAAGTACTATTTGTTATTGATAGTTTGGGTATGTTATTGACTCCAACAGATGTAAATCAGTTTGAGGCAGGTGAGATGAAAGGTGACTTGGGTAGAAAACCTAAGGCATTGACAGCACTTGTAAGAAACTGTGTTAATATGTTTGGTAGTTGGAACGTAGGACTTATAGCAACCAATCACACATATGCATCACAGGATATGTTTGATCCAGATGACAAGATATCAGGTGGTCAAGGATTTATCTATGCATCAAGTATTGTTGTTGCAATGAAAAAACTTAAACTAAAAGAAGATGAAAAAGGAAACAAAGTAAGCGATGTAAGAGGTATCAGAGCCGCTTGTAAGGTTATGAAGACAAGATATGCAAAACCTTTTGAGGGTGTGCAAGTAAAAATTCCTTATGATACTGGTATGGATCCATACAGCGGACTTGTAGACTTGTTCGAGAAAAAAGGCATACTTGTACAGCAAGGCAATAGATTAAAATACGTCGATTCTAAAGGTAAAGAACACATAGAGTTTAGAAAGGCTTGGGTAGGTGAAAAATTAGATATGATCATGGCTGAATTTAAAGACACTGCACCTACTGAAATGGATGAGCCAGAAGTAGAAGAGATAACTAAAAAGACAAAAAAAGCAGAACCAATTGAGGAATAATAATGATCGATTTTACACACGAAGATATAGAACGTTTGTGGAACTCAGTCGTACATTATGTCCCTGAAAGACAAAAATTGGACATGGCTATTGATTTTATCAAAAGTTTAGAAGACATCGGTGTAGAACATGACGAACTTAAAGCGTCAGCAGAATACGATCCAAAACTTGAGGAAGCAATTAATACTGTGTTCGATGAGGATGATTCAGAAGACATGGGATATGGCGACGACGACGAATGATAAACTGGTACAACGAAGTAAGTAGAAATTTAGACAAGATACCTGACTGCGTTGCATACTTCGATAAAGAACTTCTAGAAGCCAGAAAACAATGCAAGATATATGGTAATTTGGAAAAAGCAAGTGCCGCCTTGCCAGGTGTTGTTGAAGAAAGATTTGGTCAACTACAACAATTAGAAGCAATACTAGAATACCTTAACATAGAATTGAGAAGATTAAGATCAAAAACGTTTAGAAAATTTTTGGAAAATTACAATAGAGCATTATCAAGCAGAGACGCAGAAAAATATGTCGATGGTGAAACAGATGTTGTTGACATGACAAAAATTGTAAATGACTTTGCATTGATAAGGAACCAATGGTTAGGCATCACTAAAGGTTTAGATCAGAAACAATGGCAAATAACAAACATTGTAAAACTGAGAGTAGCAGGAATGGAAGATGCCGATATCAAATAATAGAATAATCCTCACAGATGTAGACGGTGTGCTTTTAGAATGGGAACATCATTTCACAAAATGGATGTTGCAAAAAACACTGTTTGATGAAAGGGGTGCCAGATATCACCCTTATAGACTTTTACCTGACAAAGAAAACACATACTGGATGGAAGAAAGGTTTGGTTTGACCAGAGATGATATGGGCAAATTAATCAGAGAGTTTAACAGAAGTGCATGGATGGGCACACAAAGGCCTATGCCAGAATCACAAACGTGGGTAAAATTACTTGCCGCGGAAGGATGGACTTTTATTCCTATTACATCACAAACATCAGACATACCAGCACAAAAATTGCGTAAGAGAAGAATGGGAGAACTTTTTGGTGACCATGTGTTTGTAAATTACCATATACTTGGCACTGGAGCAGACAAAGATTCAGCATTGGCGGAATTTCATAATACTGGCTTGTATTGGGTAGAGGACAAACCTAAAAACGCACTAGCAGGTCTTAATTACGGTTTAAAGCCTATATTAATCGACCAACCATACAATAGAGATTTTAATCACCCTGATATCATCCGTGTAAATAATTGGCAAGACATACACAAATTAGTATCAGGTAGAAAATGAAAGTTTACGTAGGACACGACAGCAGAGAAGATATAGCATACCAAGTATGTGAACACTCCATCAAAAGAAGAGATCCATCAGCAGAAGTTATTCCATTAAAACAAAAACAAATGAGAGATCAAGGATTATACACACGTCCTGTAGATAAACTTGCATCAACCGAATTTACATTCACAAGATTTTTTGTACCTTATCTAAATGATTTTAAAGGGTGGGCAGTGTTTTGTGATTGCGATTTCCTTTGGAAAGTTCCAACACATGAACTTGTAAAATATTGTGATAATTCTAAAGCAGTAGTTTGTGTGCAACACGATTACACACCTAAAGAGACGACTAAGATGGACGGACAAACACAAACAGTATATCCAAGAAAAAATTGGAGCAGTATGGTACTATGGAACTGTGAACATCCAAAAAATAAAATATTAACACCTGATTTACTTAATGAAGAGTCACCAAAATTTTTACATAGATTCAGTTGGTTAGATGACAACGAAATTGGATCATTACCTCTCGAGTACAACTGGCTAGTTGGCTGGTATAAAGAACCTAAAGATGGTACACCAAAAATACTTCATTACACAGAAGGTGGACCATGGTTCGACGGATACCGAGATTGTGAATACGGAGACGATTGGAAAAAAGAGTTGATCAATCTATTCAGTGCCTAACTTATTTCAAAAATTAGAAAATAATAATTTAATACACACAGGTATAATTTTTATACCCGAAGTAATAGAACGTGAAACATATAATAGACTTTATGAATGGCAGGGCAAATGGGAGTGGGAGCAAAACTGGACTAACTTCAAAAATAATTATAAAGTAAATTTTAAATTTTTAGAAAATCTAGAAGATATTGATGTTTCTAAAGAAACAATTTGTTTATGGTTTTTTAGAGAACGACCTGATACAGCAGAATACAGAAAATATTGTAGAGATAATAATTTAGATCCTTATAAGGACTTTAAAGAAATTGTAATCGAAGGAAAAAATATAAAGTACCTAGCAAATACTATATTAATTACTAATAAAAAAATAAAATTTTTAGAGAATAAATTTGTGTTACGTAGACCTTGCGTACAAATAGATTTAAGAAGTATTGACATACAATCAAGGAAAAAAATAAAACAAATGCTTAAAAGAGAATTAGATTAATGAATTGGGAAAGATTAAATCGTACAGAGTGCTTTAAAGATCCAGTTTTACACATACACTCAAATCAAGTTTTTCGTACATCAGAATACGACAAGTTGTATGAAAATCAAAACACACTTGATCACCAAACTTGGTTAGATTTCCACAAGCAATACAAAACAGACTTTTGTTTTTTAGAAGATATTAACGACATTGATCTTAATAAACCAGTAATATGTTTATGGTTTTTCAAAGAACGTAATGACCTTAAACCTGGACCTAATATTAGTATTGCAGGCAAAATGATACCATATGCACCAAATACTTTCCTTGTTACAGAATCAAAGGATATTAATATTATTGAAAATAACAAGAAATATTTGAGAAGACCTGTATTACAATTAGATTTAAAATTAAAAGATTACAAAAATATATTAAAAAGATTTTATAAAGTCACCTAACGCATTAACATCAGCATTAATATATCTTTCTCTAATTTTTGTCCAGACATATTCATCTCTGTTTGCGATGTTTAAATTTTTCCTAATCTGTTTGCCTGCATTATCAGTTAATATTTTTTTAACTTTGAATACAACATTAGGCATATACAAACATCTATTAAGTTTACGTGCAACTTTTTGTGTATAAGAATCAACGTGCCAGTGCCAAAAAGACACAGGCGCCAACCAACCTAGTGTGTTTGTCCAGTTTTTATGCACTGCAAAATGAGCCGCAGGTAAGGGAGAATCGTCCCACAACCTAACTTCATTACCTAACTTGTCTGCATTTTTTGGTCTTCCGTCCGCTGGCACTACCATTAAAATTCTGTCATCATATTTAAGAAACTGATCTGCAATCAATTGATCCCAATCTTGCGTTTGCACTTGCACATCATCACCCATAAGCATTACAATATCATGCGATGCTTTCTCACACATTAGATTCCAACTATAACAAGTGGATTGATTTGGTCCAACTGTATAATGTTTTTCGTCTAGTAGATCTTTGTATTCTTCTAGTTTCTCATCGTCGTCGTTAAGATAAAATAAAAATTCTGTAGTGTGTTTTTGTGTTTCAGTAGCAGTATCAACTAACCTTTTTGCTAGTTCAGGTCTGCCTCTCGATGGACAACAAAAAGAAATCATATTAATTTTTTCTTCCAAGTATCTGGAGTATGTTCATTTATTATTTCTAAAGGCAAATGATATTGAAACTTTTTTGTTCCTCTAGTTCTAATATATTCAGCAGTTTTTTTAACTGATTGTCTCATATTAGTTGAGGTTTTATAGTTCAACAACTTACGTGCTTTATCTGAAGAACACGTTGCGAGTTTAACTTCCTTAGGTCTATCTTTGTGATGTATTGGATCTAAATTAACTCCTGTTTCGTTTGCACAGGCTTCTGCCAATTCATTTATCGTAACCGGTTCTTCATCCGGGCCAATATTAATAACTTCACCTACAACATTGTCGTTGAAAGCAAGTGCATTTAGACAATATAAGCAATCATCAATGTAACTAAAACATCTTTTTTGTTCGCCATCGCCGTATATAATTGGTTGCTTACCTTGTAACATTCTATTAAGCATAATTGACATAACGTTCCTAAATGGATCATCATATTTCTGTCTTGGACCAACTATGTTGTGTGGAACAGCAATAACATATTCTACTCCGTGTGTTTCACATAAATTTTTTAAAACATCTTCACCGGCTTTTTTTGCTATGCCATACGGATCTTGAGGACGACACTCATAAGTTTCTTTGTATGGTACATCATCATGATGTCCGTATCTCGCCATACTTGAACAATACACAATACGTTTAACTTTGTTTCTTATTGCCGCTGTAATAGTTGTAACTGATGCTTCAAATATATTTCTTGTAACTAATACTGGAGAAAATACTGATAGTCCTTCATAGGCGGTTGCCGCGGTGTGATATACTATATCGCAACCTTCCATTGCTTTAGTCAAGTTTTCTAAATCACAACAATCAACTTGATGAAACTCTACATCTTGTGGTACGTTGTCTGTGTATCCACCTATCATGTTATCATTACCGGCAACTGTATGTCCTTGAGATATCATTAGATCTGCTAGATGCGATCCTAAAAATCCTGCAACGCCTGTTATAAAAATTTTCATTTTCAGTATTTAATTTGCTTATGGACGGTAGAAAACTTTATCTGGCCAATGATCCATTAATACCTTAAAGCCTAGCGAACTAATATGTTTCTCAACCTCAACATTATTACTACCATATTTTTTGGTGTTATTGTTTAACTCGATCATTAGATATTTCACACTTTCTAATGTTTTTGTAGCACCTTTTAATACTTCCATTTCATATCCCTCTACATCAATTTTAATCATATCAACATCTTCATATGCCATGTGATCTAATGTAATCATTCGAATATTTCCTTTCTCATTAACTCTTTTTGCCTGTGTGAAATTGTCTTCGGTTAATGATACTTCTTGTAATTGAGCACCAACAGCCTCCATTCTTGGAGTACAATTTATAGTACAATTACGTTGCAAACATTCAAAATGTATTTTGTCAGGTTCAAACGCAATAACTTTTTTAGCAAATGGTTCAATTGCTTTGGCCCAAGTGCCACACCAAGCACCAACATCTATAACTGTTTTCATTTTTTTAGTTTGTGATTCGCAGTATTTTATAAATTTATTCAAACACTTATTTTGCGTAAATGGTGTTCCGGACTTCCATTGTTCAATATGTACATCATTTGATGGAACCCAAAAGTCATTTACTTTTTCTATCTTCACAGTAATCCTTTATCCATTAATATCTCTACCGCTTTTCCGTTTGCTATTTCTTCTGGTGTAAATTGTTGATATGCCAAACTGTAAAGCCAATCTTCACAACCAACAAAATAAGGATTTTCAATATCGGCAAGTTCTTGTCCTCCAACTTCTTTGGCAAAACTTTTCTCATCACATATGACAGGTATGCCCATGCACTGTGCTTCTACTGCCGCAATAGAACAACTTGTTACACATACCCAAGCGTCTTTAAGATCCTCGGATAGGGGAACTGTTGCCTCACTTGGTCCAGATGTTCCCCTGCCCCGTGGCTTGTGTCGAATTTTTATTGGTCTATCTGTGTATCTTTTTATTTGTTCTACAATGTCATGTGTCCATCTTGGTTTATCTAAATAATCGTGTATACCTGCAGAACTAGGACACACTAATACGTAACTGCCCTTAAAGTCAGGTGCTTTAATTTTAATTCCAAATTTATCAAATCTATCCGACTTACACATCTTAATATAAGATGCATGAATCTTATTTTTACAAATACGCCAATAATGATTGTCAGGTTTTAAATTATTATTATCAAATCTTCCAAAATAAGGAGTATCTGTAAACCAGAACTGATGTTTCCGTGCTTCAAGTTTTTTAACCATTGCCTTATTGTTGCCAACGAATCCCCAGAACATACTATTTGCTACTGGTTCTATTTCAGTTTGATTGTCAAGCAGTTTTGTTTGTTCAGGCCAAGACTTCTGCACACCGTCAAAAACTTCATATGCTTTGCTGTTCTTATTGTTAAATGGTGCGTAAATTGTTAGCATCTATAAACTCTTTTAATTGTTTTGCCCAATCTTTATGACCTTGTTCATTAGGGTGTGGGTCTCCATCTTTGCATTGTTGACCATTAGCAACTGTATAATCCAAATGACTTGTCTCAGGTTTAAAAAATCTTTTTTTATCTATTTTATCAAATAATAATTGTACGTCAGAATTTGTAATTTTAGCATCTGACAGTGTGTTATAAAATACATATGGATATCCTTTGTTCTGAAAATAATCTTGCAAATCTAACAATCCTAATATTGATTCAACCTGTGTCATTTGATCTAGGTCTGCTCCTAATCCAAAAAGATATTTTATAAAACTTGTTGTATGACTATCTCTGTTCGGATCCCAAGTTTTCCAAGTTGTTTCCATTGTGGGGAATTTATGTTTTTTATATCCATCATTAGTTGGATAATCAAATCTATTACCACCACTAGATCCAATTAAGAAAAAACATTTTTCTGCTTGTTCAGGAAATTTCTCACACCATACTCTTGTGGTCCACATTAATCTTTTTGACCCTCTTCCACCGTTTGCAAGATTAACTGCTAGATCCAAGTCCATTAATTTTGCTAGTTCTATACCACAATGTGTATTAACATTGTCTCTAGGTCTATAGGTTAGAAACGAACAACCATTAATGAATATTTTGGTAAGCATGATAATAATATAATTATAGTATAGTTATAGGCAAAATGCAAACATGAAAAACATCGAATCAATCAAATATTTTTTAGACAGATGGGAAATGGTAGACAATGGATATGATTATACTGTGAATTATCATGACAGTGTTGATCCTCACTTTACAAGTTTACCAACTTTTGTAGCAGAGTTTCACAACTGCAAAGTACACAATGCTCCGGTGTTGACAACCATGAGTCAAAAGTTAATAACCAACTATGCTTGGGGACTCACACATCAAAGCAAATACAAACCTCATAAGACACACAAACTTTGGGACGAATGGGGAGACGATGTTGATGTAGACTTATCTCCTGTGCATCAAGAATTTGATGAAAAATATACGTATGTGTGGTTGCCAATTGACGAACAAAGTGCAAACAATCCATGGCACGTGTGGATTGATGTTATATCTAAATTTAGACTCATAGAAAAAAGATGGTCTACAGATTTTACAAGATACTGTTACATACTAGCAAACAAAAGCAAATATTTAGAAAAATGTATTAAAGAATTATTCCCCGAAGTAAAAATTGTTGTGTTACCTAAAGGCAAAGTTTGGCAATTCAAACATTTGTTAGTGCCAAGTCTAAGCAATTCAAAAGATGGTGTAATTACTCCGCACCTTGCACAATGGCTACGACACTTTAAAGGCATTCCAGGACTAAAAGGTATTAAAGCACATAGGAAAATTGTTGTGCTAAGACCGGGTGCAAAAACAAGGAAACTGACAAACTCAGACGAACTGTTATTAGCACTAAAAGGTTACGAAGCAGTCGCACTTGAAAACATGAGTATCAGAGAACAAATGAAAACATTTGCGGAAGCCACACACATTGTTGCGGCCCATGGTGCAGGATTAGTCAATTTGTTATGGTGCCAACCAGGTACAAAAGTTGTAGAAATACAGGATCCTAAAATGGTTCATAAAAAAGTTTATCCAATTCTTTCACATCATCTAGGATTGAAACACGAACTTTACATGGCAGAAACAGTACCAATACCAATGGAAGGTAAGAAAAAACCAGCAGGCATAAAAAGAAAAAGCGATTTGATTAACTTTAAAGTGGATGTGGCAGAATTAGTTAGACATTTAGACTAAAGTAATTTAAAATAATATTATGATTTATCTTAGTAACACAGACAGAGAAGTAACTGAAAAATATATGCGAATGGCACAGTCTGGTATGCCCAACTCAACTCTTTTACCTTATCATGAAGTGTTGAAAAAAACAGATGCAACTAAAGTTTGGTTGTTTGGTATACTGCGTGGAACAAATTTAGTATATGAACACTGTGTCAAAAATAAAATAGATTTCTATTACATGGATAGACCTTATTGGGGTATCAGCAGACAACAACCTTATTTCTTAAGAATAGTTAAAAATGATCATGTAAAAAATTTTATTGATGAACGTCCAGACGATAGATTTAAAGCAAGTTTTCCATTTGAAATAAAACCATATCATAAAAACGGAAAGAAAATATTAGTATGTCCACCAACTAATTCTATTGCAACTTTCTTTAAATGTGAGAATTGGTTAGTTGACACATTAGCAGAACTTAAAAAATATACAGATAGAGAAATACTTGTTCGAGAAAAACCTTACAATCCAGAAGCACAACGAGGCACTGACGGAAAAATACATACAGGAGAAAACAGTAATAAGGTACCTAAACAACCAATCGATTGGAATGACATACACGCAGTCGTTACTAACAATAGTTCAATCACAATTAAAGCACTTGCTAATGGCGTTCCTGTTTTTGCTGACAGTAATAATTGTGCGTTCCCTATTGCAGGTAAAAGTTTAGCACGTATCGAACAGCCAGTATACGAAGATCCTAGGCCTTTGTTTTACAGTCTAGCATACGGACAGTTTACAGGAAAAGAAATGGCGGACGGAACAGCATTAAGGATATTAGATGGACGTTGAAATATTTAGAAGAACTGTAAAAGATAGAAAAAGAGGTGCAAGTTATCAACTGCTTACACACATGGCTGAAGGTATTAAGGCTTGTGGCGACAATCCCATAATGGTTAATGAAAAACTAGAAGGAGCATGGAGAGAAAATGAAATGGAGCCAACTGCACCAATCGGTTGTATGTTTGGCTATGGAGGAAAGAATCAACCACATCATACAAAAGGACGTAGACGAGATCTTGTGGAACGTGCAAAGAAAAAAGGCATTTACATTATTACATTCGACGGTGGCATACTGTCTAGTTTCGGCAACACAATAACACACCCTAAACATCATTGGCGTGTAAGTTTATACTCTCCAATGAACAACGGAAATTTTTTAAGTGACAATAGTCCAGACGATCGTTGGAACATGATGAAGGATTTATGGAATATAAAATATGAGCCATGGCGTAAATCTAATCAAAGCGATCCTATACTTTTTGGTTTACAACCTAAAGACAACTGGAGCATGGACGAACTTGATCCTATAGATTGGTTTAATAGTGTATATGAAAAATTGAGACCTATCACTGATCGTAAATTTTTAATACGTCCACACCCAAACCATATGGCACAAATGATAAATCGAAAAGAAGAGTTTCCAGAAGACTGTGAACTAATAGAAGGACCTGCACACTTCGTAGGAGATGAGAAAAAGTACTACAGATTCAACTTTCAGGAAGCCTTAAATAATTGTCATGCTTTTATTACTCACAATTCTACTGCCAGTGTCGACTCTTGCGTTCGTGGAATCCCTACCTTTGTTACCTCAGATCTTGCACTTTGTTGGCCAGTAGCAAATAAAAATTTAAACAATATAGAAACACCCGAACATCCAGACAGGACACAATGGGTACATGACATAGGATATAAAATGTGGAGTACTGATGAAATACGTAATGGTGTAGTGTTCAAAAGATTCAAAGAGAAGTTAGGATTATAATGTGTGGAATATACGGCATAACAGATCACGATTCAAACTTTATTCAACAATACGTTACTACTTGTAAACACAGAGGACCAGACGGAACTAAAGTTTGGTGGAATCCCGAATATAAAATGACACTGGGTCATAACCTATTAAGCATCATGGCTAATCCTCAACTATCAACACAACCTTGGAAAACACCTAAAGGCAATACGTTAGTGTACAATGGAGAAATATTTAATTACTATGAACTAAAAGAAAAATACAGAAGTCAATTTGCAGGAATAACAGGCTGTGATACGGAACTACTTGCTTGGGGACTTGACGAATTTGGTTTAGATTTTATCGATGAAATAGATTCAATGCATGGTTTTGCATATTACAAACACAAGGAAGAACAATTAATACTATCTAGAGACCATGCAGGTATAAAGCCATTGTACTATGCGGAGATAGACAAAGGTCTTGTGTTTGGATCTGAAGTAAAAGGTATGTTGGATAAAGTACCGGGTGCAAGAAAATTAGACAAACTTGCTTCAAGTTTTCAAAGTAGAACAGGTTGTAATCCGTTGCGTAATACTTTGTTCTCAGGCATAAAACAATTACTACCTGGAGAAACATTAGTATACAGTTTGAAAGATAAAAAGTTTATAGACAGCAAGAGAATATACATTGTACCCAACGGCACTAACAAATTTAACCCAGATGAATTTAGGCAACAGGTGAGCAATACTGTAAAACGTTGTGCTATCGGTCAAAGGAAGATAGGAGTTTTCCTAAGTGGCGGCTTAGACTCAAGCGTTGTTGCATACGAACTTGGCAAGTTACAAAAGATTAACACGTTTACAAACCGTATGTACCCAGAAGTGCAAGGAGATGAGGACTACAACAGTGATGCCAATGCGGCAAAAGTTTTGGCAGACCAAGAAGGATACACACACCACGAAGTAGTCATTACACCAAAAGAATATATGACAGCATGGGATCAATCCATTTATTACATGGAACAAGTTAACTTTAATCCTAGTATGGCAATGTATTGTCATACAAATAAATTTATGGCAGACAAAGGTATAGTTGTTACAATGGCTGGCGATATGGGCGATGAATTATTAGGCGGGTACCCAAAATATCAAAAAATGTTTTATGGTGACCTTCCTAAAACTTGGAGAGAGTTACTTACTTTATGGTTATCACGTTTGAAAAGACCTAAAAGTTTTGCAGAAGATGTGATTGCAGACGAACAACTACTAGACGAACTAGAGAATTGCTATTCAGATAAGTTGTGGAATCCAAATGATCCTGTTGGCTCATATATGGCTCTAGACTGTGTCACACAATGTCCTGCAGAATTTTTTAGCAGAAACGACACATACGGAATGGCATACAGCATGGAAGGACGTTTTCCATTAGCAAGTAAAACATTTATGCAATACTGTTTGAATATTCATACAAGATACAAACTGAATCAATCAGAAACCAAAATTATGATAAGATCAGCATACAACGGCATATTACCAAATGAGATCATTTACAAACCAAAAACAGGTTGGACTGTTCCTGTAGGCTTGTGGCTTACAAATAAAATGGACAAAGACCTCGAAGACTTTTATACCAAAGAGTTAGGAAACAAAAAACTGAAAGTCGTGACTTCTAGCCAAAAATCTGCTAAAATGCTAATACCAGATTTAATACTAAAACATTGGAAAGAAACATACAAGGTAATAGATGCATCATAGAATAAACGTTTTACGTAACCAATACAACAAATGTCCTAACTTGATATTAAGTTTTCCTCGTTGTGGACGTACTTGGATGAAACATTTTTTTGCACACTATATTGCTAGACAGTGGAATGTTGAGTTTAGCAAATGGGTCGATAGACCAAGACCTGGAATGCCTGGCATACCTAAAATATTATTTCGACACGACTTCATGAGCATGACCGGACATATCCCATGGGACGAATATTTTGAAATACAAGACAATAGACAATTTTATTTCGAGCCTGAAATGAAATTACAAAATATTGTATATCTTGTGAGAGATCCTCTTGATGTATTGTTCAGTTATTGGCCTTATTTGCAAAGCATACCATATAAAAATTTTACGTGTCCTCAACATACAGACATAATAGATTTTGCAAAAAACAAACAATGGGGACTAGACATTATTATCAACTTCATGAATTTGCAACTGGATCATATGGCACTACATCAAGGTAGAAAGTTATTCATCAAATACGAAGACCTAAAGAAAGAAGACAGTGCTTGGGAAAGTCTAATAACGTTTGTGTTCAAAGACTGCGATAAAGATTCGTTTGCATATGCAAAAGAACAAACCACTTGGGAAAAAATGAAAGAAAAAAATAACAAAGAAGCACCAGATGAACTAAAATTTTATAGAAAGGGAGGGTCAAACTATATTAGTGACTTGCCCAAAGACCAGCAAGATATTTTATTAAACTGGCCTGGATTAAAAAATTTAAATAAGAGAATAAATGAAAATTAAAGTTATCACATCATACAAACCTGGCTGTTGGGAACAGTACGGCAAAAAAGGTATTGAGTCAATGGCTGAACAATTTCCAAAAGATGTTGATATAGTTGTGTACGCAGAAGAACCTAAACCTGAATGCAAATATGATAGGATACAGTGGATAGATCTAAACACTGCCGAGCCAGAACTATTTAAATTTAAAAACAAGCATAAAAACGATCCTGTTGCAAACGGAGAGTTAGATGAAATTGAAGGGGGTGTTAGACGTCCAGCAGAACTACAAGTTAAGGGAGGCAATGATAAAAATAAAGGATCGTTCCTTTGGGCCGCAGTGAGATTTGCTAACAAAGTATTCTGTGTTGTGAATGCTGTGCGTAATTCAAAAGAGTATGATTATGTTGTTTGGATCGACGGAGATACATTTTCATTTAGACCCGTACCTATGGACTTCTTTGAAAAATTGTTACCACAAGACACAATGTTAACATATCTAGGCCGTGAGAATCCAAAACTAAACGACGGCGGCAAATATCCAGAATGCGGCTTTGTTGGCTATAACATGAAGCATCCAGAGATACAAAATTTTGTCGATGATTGGGAAAACCTTTATGTCACAGACGAGGTGTTTAAATTGTTAGAATGGCACGACTCGTATGTGTTTTGGCATTTGTCAAAGATATACAGAAAAGAAAAAAACATACAAGTAAACGATATAGGTTACTGGAAAGGTGTAAAAGGACACCATGTGTTT
>Ga0207993_1000525_pt1 | contig 15046 bp, 16 predicted proteins | sample ETN01SmetaG_2_FD_185791 | JGI IMG/M metagenome (GOLD analysis project Ga0207993, IMG submission 185791) | Marine microbial and viral communities from oxygen minimum zone, Eastern Pacific Ocean - ETNP2014F12-01SV265 (SPAdes) (version 2) | ecosystem: Environmental > Aquatic > Marine > Oceanic ...
GTACAGAACAGAGATTTTTACAGTTGGTAATAATCAAAAAGATCTTGCTTTAGCCTCAAAAGAGGAATTAGAAAACTCTGGAAAGTTTGATAAACCTATAGTTACTGCAATATCAGAAGCTCCAGAATTTTATGTTGCGGAAGAATACCATCAAGACTTTTACAAAAAACAGAGCATGAGATATCAAATGTATGCGAAGGCTAGTGGTAGAAAAGGGTATTTGGAAGATACCTGGGGCGATAGTTAATACATAATCGTTTTTGTTAAATGGTGTGCTGATTGTTCAGCATGAAAATCAGTCCATAACTTAAAGTCAAGTTGAGGAATTATTATCTTTTCCTCTTCTTGTTTTACTTTATTTATCTCTTCAGTCAGTTGTGCTGTAACAAACAATGTTGCTGCTCTAATTTCAATTTCCTCAATTGAATCAGATTCTATAAGGATGCCTTGTTCTATCTTGTTTTTAAGTTTGTCAGTGTAAGTAACAATGCCCATCTTCTCAAGAGCAACTGGAACTATATAATCAGCAAATGCAGTCATGTTTTCTATGTCTTCAATATAGAACTCTCCATTCTTAGCCAGTTCCCTGTGAATACCCCAAAATGCTAACTGGGCTAATTTTAGAAAATGCACTTCTTCTTCTAAATAGATAGAAGTATCTCTAAACCTATCAAATTGAGAAACCAGTCTCTCAATTAAACCCTCTCCATTGTGATAAAGTTTTTTTGGACCACTTTTAATAAAATTTATCCAGTCACCCTTATATTCCCCAACTAATGTGTCGCCAACTTTATTTAAAACATGTGTTTTTTCTTTAGCCATTGGCATCTCTATATTTGCCGTAAAGATTGATTTAAAGGTTGTTTCAGTAATATCTTGTAAGAAATAACCATCATACAACTCTATTCCGTTTTTTACAGCTTGGTCAATTTGGTAAACCATTGCATCTGTATCGGAAAAAGTATTGTCACCATCATTTAATGCATATTTAATTTGTGATTCAAAATCTGTGAAAGCAAAATTTAATGTGTTAATTAACATGGTTTTTCTAATGACATCTTCTGGTTTTAGGTTTGAGTTATTGGGATATTTAATTTCATAATTGTAAGCTGAAAGGTTTTTTGCTTCAGTGACTAATTGGACATTATCGATAGATAAATGTTGTAGGTTTTTTATTACCGGCCTAATGGAATGTAGTACTTTTGAGTCCCAATTAATCTTCATGAAAAAATCTTAATAGCATTTGCTAAAAATATTTTTTATACTTTAATTTTATGAACCCAAAAATTTGTATTGTAGGCAGTGCTAACATAGATCAGATTTCCTATGTTGATACTATTCCCGCTGATGGAGAAACAGTGTTTGGTGATTCTTATCAAATGGGATTTGGTGGTAAGGGAGCAAACCAAGCAGTGATGGCGGGGTTGCTTGGCGCAGATGTCTATATGATTGCTTGTTTAGGCACTGATGTCTATAACAAGATGACAGTTGATAATTTAAATAACAACAATGTCAATACGGACTTTATTCAAACGGTAAATGGTTCCAGTGGTGTGGCTCCTATATGGGTTGACAAAACAGGTCAGAATAGAATTATTGTTATACCTGGTGCTAACAATTTAATTGATGCGGATATTGCTATAGACTCATTGAGCAATATTGGTCCTTTAGATGTAGTAGTTGGCCAATTTGAAATACCGTTAGAAGTAAATGAGAAAGTATTTGAATATGCAAGAAATAATGGGGTGCAAACTGTCTTAAACCCAGCACCTGCCGGAGATATTTCAGAAAAGCTATTAAATAATACCTCCTGGTTTATACCTAATGAGGTCGAGTTTGAAGAAATGCTAGGAGAACCGTTTAATGAGAATGCTTTATTAAAACATTCAAAAGAGGCCAAACCAGAAATAATTGTAACTTTAGGTGAAAAAGGATGTGCTGAAGTGAGTGATGGAAAAGTATATATTCATCAAGCTAAAAAAGTTACCGCTATTGATACAACTGGGGCTGGAGATGCGTTTGTTGGATCTTTCTCATATGGTTTAGCAAGTAAAATGTCCAAACAAGATTCGATACAGTTAGCTCTGGAAAAAGCAACAAACTCTGTTACTAAAAAGGGAACCCAGAGTTCTTATAAGGATTAAGTAGGAATTTTTAAACTAGATTCCAAAATAACGTTTGTAGCCATATTTACTGAGTCAAGATAATCTTCTTTACTCAAAGCTTCTTTTCTATTTTGATCTCCATACACTACAAGTAATGCTCCTGTTCTGACTTTTCTGTAAGCGCCTACAACAAATAATGTCGACACCTCCATCTCAGAACACAAGACTCCACCCTTAACCCATGCTTCCCATTTCTGGTTTAATTCATGAGATACAGGCATAGAATCTGGGTCATGTTGACCATAAAAGGAATCTTTTGACTGTACAACACCAATATGATAACTAGCTTCTTTTTCTTTAGCCGCGCCTTCTAATGCATAGACCATATCAGCTGATGGCACTGCGGGATACTCAATTGGCATATATTGAGGTGAAGTTCCCTCCTGTCTGACAGCCCCATTCGCAATAACTAAATCACCAATTCTGGTGTGTTCTTGCATGGCGCCTGAAGTCCCCAGCCTAACTAAAGTCTTTGCTCCAATATTTGCTAATTCTTCTACAGCTATTGCTGCAGATGGGCATCCAATTCCTGTAGATGTAACACTTACTGGTCTACCTTTGTATGTGCCAGTCACTGTTTTATATTCTCTATTAAAAGCAATTTCTTTGGGGTCATCAAAATGTTTTGCAATAAAGTCAACTCTTCCGGGATCCCCAGGGAGAATAACAAAATCTGCTATATCGCCTTCTTGTAATTGTATGTGGTACTGCTTTTCTCCATCAAGCATTGATTTCTTTTCTGACATAAAATAAATGATATCAACCTATTTTGAACTGGTCACTAAATATTTTTGATAAATCCGTAGAAATTATTGCCAAAACTGATACTTTAATACTATGGATATTCCACAAATTTCTTTTCCTAATACTGATAAAGAATTTATTAATAATCCATACCCTTATTTAAAAGAATTAAGAGAAAAGTCACCTTTACATTTAGACATCGAAAGTGGTCTTGTCCTCATTACACATTTTGATGATGTAAAAAATGTTCAAAAAAGTAAAAATTTTTCCTCATCTGAGCCAGAAAACTATGAAAAAAAAGAAGCAACAATGGTTAATAAAAAAGATTATGAATTTTTTTGGAAAACTGAAGAGTTCAATTTATTAAACCTTGAAGGCACAATTCATAGCGAACTAAGAGGTTTGGTAGCAAAAGCTTTTTCTAATAGACAGGTGCAGGAGTTAAGACCATTTATGGAGAGAAAATCAAAAGAACTGTTAGAAAAAGTTAATAAGGATTCATTTGATTTATTAGCCGATTATGCACAACCTTATTCAATATCTGTAATTGGAGAATTGCTTGGAGTGCCTGAAGAGGATTATGAAAAATTTTTATACTGGTCTCATGCAATAGTCAAAATGTATGATTTGAAAGTGTCTGATGAGAGCGCATTAGAAGCAGAAAATGCTGCCAAAGAATTTTATATCTATATGAATAATTTGATAGATAGTAAAAATGCAGATCCTCAAAATGATATGATTTCAAGACTTTCTCAAGTGAGTGAAAATGATCAGAAACTAACTAGAGACCAAATTATATGTACTGTGATTCTTTTATTAAATGCTGGTCACGAAGCGACTGTAAACACCATTGGAAATTCAATCGTAGCTTTAAACCAGAATGATATTGAAACAAAAGATTTGCATAAAAAGTTTGAAGTAAAAGACATTATCGAAGAACTCATCAGATGGGATAGCCCCTTACAGTTTTTTCAAAGATGGGTTGTAGAGGATACTGAGCTATCTGGATATGAGCTAACCAAAAATTCTAAAGTTGCCATTCTCCTAGGATCGGCGAATAGAGATGACTTAGCATTCAGTGAAGCAGAGAAGGTTGATTTCGAACGTGAAAATTTAAGCCATACAAGCTTTGGAGGCGGAGTTCATTTTTGTCTTGGCGCTCACCTTGCAAGGCTAGAATTAGAAGTTTCATTTCAAAATTTGTTCAATTATGATATACAACTTTTAACTAACCCAGAAAGAACAGGTGCTTTTGGAATCAGAGGTTTTAAAAATATTCTGGTAAAAATTTAAAGTTTAACTTCTGTAACTCATCAAGTAGACCTAAACTCCATGTATGGGGAAATCTAAAAGCTACGGTATGAACACCAAAGCACTGCATGCTAATAAAAAATTTGAACCTATAAGTGGAGATATCATGCCACCTCTTCACCTTTCAACAACTTATAAAAATGACATTCCCGGCGAATCAGAGTATTTCTATGGACGTGTTAATAATCCTACAAGAGAGCTTTTTGAAAGGACATTGGCTTCACTTGAAGGAATAGAAAACTATGAGGAAATACATGCCCTTGCGATGGCTTCAGGTATGTCCGCTGTTAGTTTGATAGCAGAACTCGTCAAGCCAGGAGAAAATGTAGTTATCACAAAGGATGTTTACGGAGGAACAACCAATTATTTTTCAAAAATTGTCACTGAAAGAGGCGTCGAAGTTAATTTTTGTGATTTTTCTGATACTGAAAAGCTGAAATCATTATTAAATGAAAAAACTAAGTTGGCGTGGATAGAATCACCATCTAATCCATCTATAAATCTTTATGATCTTTCAAAAACTGCAGAAATTGTCCATGAAAATAGTACTTTTTTAGTTGCAGACAGTACCTTTTCTACACCATTTATTACTAGGCCTCTAGAGCATGGAGTTGATATCGTCATGCACTCAACAACAAAATATATTGGAGGACATAGTGATACGCTTGGTGGAGCTGTTGTTACAAAAAATCCTGAGCTACATGAAACTCTAATGTTTTATCAGAGACAAGGTGGTGCGATTATGTCACCTTTTGATTCATATTTAGTACAAAGAGGTTTATACACACTTGGACCAAGAATAAAATTACATTCTGAAAATGCACATAAATTAGCCGAGCACCTTGAAAGTTCTGAACTTATTAAAGAAGTTAGATATCCTGGATTGAAAAATTTTAAAAATCATGAAATAGCATTAAAGCAAATGGATTATTTCGGAGGGATGCTTAGTTTTTACCTAAATGAGAATGTAGATCAAGAAAAGTTTTGGAAATCACTAGATTTATATAAATTAGCAGTGAGTCTTGGTGGTGTGGAAACTTTGATAGAGTTACCGTACTTAATGACGCATGATAATGCACAGGAAACTGCAGCCAGTGCTCCTGTTGATTTAATAAGAGTTTCTGTAGGGCTTGAAAATATTGAAGACTTAATTGACGATATGGATTCTGCTCTAAATGATGCAAAAAAATAAATCTAATTCAAACTATTTTGCATATTCCTTAATCGCTGTTTTTTCTACCGGAATTTTATTTATCATCTTCGGATCTAATGGCTGGGGTCCTGCAGCTTCGAATGAACAAGCAATTGGTGAAATTTCAAGATGGTGTGAAAGAGTTAGTGCTGGATTTTTTAGAGAACCCGCCAATACATTAGGGAACTTAGGATTTGTATTTGCTGGTCTTTATATGTTCTACAAGCTATCGAAAGATGCAACAAGTAATCTTTCACCAATGTTCGGTTCCTTTAAAATTGCGCTCTTATATGCATCAGCATCAACATTTCTAGGACCTGGATCAATGGCAATGCATGGGACTCATACTAGGTTTGGTGCTTGGCTGGATAATGTTTCTATGATTGCATATATTTTACTTTTGTGGATGTATAACTTAAAACGGCTGACGAAATTTTCAGACAAAACTTATTTTGTTAGCTATTCAGCTCTACTAACTTATTACGCATTTAGCTATTGGTATTTAGATTCGGGGCTTGGAATTGGAGTTGATTTATTTGAATTGAGTATTGGCTTATGGATAGCAACAGAAGTATTGATTAAATTTCCTAATATTTATGGTCGTCTAATGTCAGGAGTAACAGTCCTGATTATTCAGCAATTGTTTGGTAGCTCAGTTATTGAATCTCTTGCAAACTTTGACCAAAACTGGGAAATGCTTCTTTATTTCCTACCTGCATTAATACCGAATTTTCAATCAGAGGTCAAAAGAGTATATACTCCTTGGTTTTTTATAGGTTTTGCCTCTTTTTTTGGAGCTGTATTAATTTGGGGAACTGGTGTACCAAATCACCCTTGGTGTAATCCAGATTCATGGCTACAGGCACATATGATATGGCATTTGTTGTGTGCCGTTGCAACTCTTAGCTTTTTTAATTTCTACAGGAGAGAGACTACGGCCTCAAGTACATAATATCTTTTTGATTGAGCTCAATAAGTTCTCTGCCAAAATAAAGTGGGTACATTGTATTAGAAATCCAGCTATCTACTTGATCATCATAATATTTTGACATCACGTGTCCAGATTGACCAGAGGGAAGAACTGTTCTTGAATTATCAAAATTACCCAAATCAATAACCATCCTCATTGATGGGTAACTTCCAATCGTAAAGTCATCTCCAAACCCCCAATCAGTAGAGTTAATTGAAAAAGAGGAACCTCCAGACTCAACTGGACCTATGTTGACTAATGAAGTTAAGATTGAAATCCCTGCCTCACCAAGAAAGTTTGTTGGGTATGTAATGGTGTGTATTTTCCCCCAAGTCCAGTCACTTGATTTATCTGTACCAAATATATCGATTATGTAACCATCTGAGAGAGATAGGGATCTTTCTAAGATATCAGTAAGGTTTTCCTTATTTGGTGTATTGACATCATCCCAGAGAATATGATTTGGGTCTTTCAACATTACTCTAAAGACTTCAGAAGTAGCGTCTGAATTTCCTGGTTGTAGGGAAATCTCATTTCCGGCATTATCCTCTACAACCAACTCTTCAAAGGTCTCTGAAGCTAAAGTTTTATAAAACACTGCCCAAGCTGAAGCCCCAACTGAGTCTATATTCATTTCGTATTTTGTATCTGAAATAGACCATTCTTTCATAAGTGTTAGTACCTGTGAGTCAATATAAACATTATTGAAAACATAGGGAAGAATATATGCTGCAGAAAAATCATAGTTATTTATCTGCATTGCTTCCATGTCATTTACTGAGATTTTATTTTGGATATACTGTTCAATTACACGCTCAATAGCTTCTGCTCTATAGCCTCTTGCATAATAATTTGGCCACGGTTGCTCAGGGTGGACAGATTGATTTGCAGTAATAATATATCCCTTTGTTGGGTTAAACGTATACGGTAAGTCTTCGAATGGTACAAATCCTGTCCAATCATTTTCACTTAACCACCCTTCAATAGGAAGATCTCCTAGTTGTCCATCAGCTCTTATAGGTAATTTTCCTGGAGATTGGTAAGCGATGTTCCCATCGACATCTGCATAAAGTAAGTTTTGGGCTGGGACATCAAATAGTCTTGAGGCTTCTCTAAACTCATCCCAATTAGACGCATAGTTAAAATCTCTGATACCAACAAATGTTGTACCAGGCATTAATGCTGGCCAAGAAAGAGAAACTGAAAAGTTGTTCGGTAAGCTTAGTTTTGCTTCATCGGCAAATGATGATTCGCCATCTTCTGGATTTAAGTTTATAGGATATGAACGATCAGATACAATTGGTCCATGTTTTGTTGATCTTACCTCTATAACAATCGGTTCCTGACCGGCAACCTCTATGATTTCTGTAACTCTATCCATCTCCAACCACTCACCATCAACTTCATATTGGTTGGGATTACTAGGATTAATTTTTTCAATAAAAAGATCTTGGACATCTGGACCCATATTTGTAAATCCCCATGCTATATCACTGTTATGTCCAATAACAATATATGGCGATCCTGCGAATGAAAATCCAACAACATCTAAGTTACAATCACGGTATTTTGGAAAACAATGTAGTCCATTCTCATACCATATTGCTGGAAGCTGAACAGATAAGTGTGGGTCATTTGCTAGTAACGGAAAGCCTGTTTCAGTGTGTTCTCCTGATATTGCCCATGAGTTTGAACCTAAAGATTGGTTTGTCTCTAAATCTTTAGTGACATATTTAATAAAAATTGATTGATAGAGTTGTTGGATGTTATTTGCTTTTCCAACAGAAGCAAATGAACCCTTTCCTTCCCACTCTTCAACTATATAGGGGTGCTCGTCAGGATATGGTGGTGTAAGCAAAGAGGAAATCTCAGGCGTGAGTGAATTAAATGTTTTTGAGTTTCTTATTTCTTGTTGGAAATTTCCATTTAGATCGTAGGCCATCATCTTTGCCCAAGCTAGAGGATAGTGAGGTTCGTATCTATCAACTTCATAATCGGGATTAATAAACTGTAACAAAAAGTGTTCTAAGCTTAAGCTCCTCTGAGGTCTTGATTCAATATATGCATTAATTCCATTTGTGTAGTTAATTAAATCTTGTTTGAATTCTGGAGGAAGGGTTTCATACTCTTCAAGTGCAACTCTATTGAAACCAAATGTTCTAAAAAGTAAATCTGCTCCAACACCTGGTTCTCCAATTAATGAAGCTAAACGCCCTGTACTTAGGTGACTCCAAAACTCTAGTTGCCAGAATCGATCCTGAGCATGAACATACCCCTGAGCAAACAAGATATCGTCTACATTTGTACCATATATATGGGGAATTCCTCTTTCATCACGAATAACCTCTACAAAATCTGTTAATGGAAGACCAGAAACATCTATATCATGATCTGGAAGCGGCATTCTGAAGATAACAACACCTGCAATAAGTACTGCTGCTTGAAGCAATACTAAAATTACAAAAAGCCATTTAATAAATTTTTTCATGAATCCCCCTAGGTAAATAATAGATATTAGAGGTTAAGGTTGTCTATCCAGTCTGAGATTTCTTTTACTGTCTGCTTGTAAATTTGAAGGGCGTGTTCATCTGAATCATATGAAGCTCGACTTGGATCAACAAATGAATTATGAATTCTGTTTTTTGCATTAGGAAATATAGGACAAAGCTCATTAGCCGAATCACATACTGTTAATACGTAATCGAACGTTTCATCGATAAAATCATCTACAAGTTTGGGATACTGTGCGGAGATGTCGTAACCCTCTTCGGACATCGCCCTCACTGCATATGGATTTACATTGTTTTCAGGATGCGTTCCTGCTGATTGAATTTCATAATCTGGGTACTTATTCTTAAGCAAACCCTCAGCAATTTGTGATCTACAGGTATTACCTGTACATATAACAATTATTTTCATGTGGCTATTTTAAATAGAAAATTAGAATAATGATATGGATACAAGAGCTAGTAAAGAACGTAAATTTACTGAAACCATGGAAAAGTGGATTATGTATTTTATGTATTTATTATTTGGTGGTTTGTTTTTTTTAATATCCATACAGGGATCTCTGAGTGAAGGATTGATATTATTGCCCATTGCGTTAGTCTCTATTCCCCTTACGAAGTGGGGTATGCGTTGGCAAAACGAACGCTATATAAGAAGTGCTCAGAATCAAGATGACCTAGAAGTTGTTGTAAATAGATTAAATGAAATTGAAAAAAGAATATCAGAATTGGAGGATAAATGATATCTGTAGAAGTATTACTGAAACATATGGCTTGGGCAAACCAAGAAATCTACAAAGAAGTGCAGAAGCTAGATAATGAAGTCTTAAATTACTATGTAATTGATCCTGAGTGGACTGTCAGAAAAATACTTATTCACATTGTTGGTGCTGGTCACTTATATGGACAGAGGCTAGATGGTGATCCTTTCTCACCATTTAAGTTAGAAAGTGATGATGATGGAATGTTAATTGATCAACTACTTACTGAATTAGAAAGAATAGATCAAGGTTTAATTAAATTCGCAAATGTTGAAGATGGGGATTTAACCTATATGACATCTCAAGGAGAAAGAACAAGTAAGATTTCTACAATAATTTCTCAAATGATATTCCACGCTGCTGAACATAGAGCACAAATTGTTGCAGCTTTAGATAAACACAACTTAAGAGAAATAAATTTAGATAGATACTCAGTGTTTAGCTATATAGAAAGCATCAAGTAGTACTGCTGTTTACCCACTCATCATATTCTGGCAAGGTGTAAACAGGCTCTAGTACTGTAATTTTTGGGAGTTCGTAATGATGTCTTTGTTTTACGATGTCTACAACTTCTCTGAGTAAAGCCTCGCTTGTATACATAGACACTTCTACTTCTGGTTCATTAATTATTTCATCTTTCCACTTATAGGATGACTGAATAGTATGGAATGTTCCACATGCAATTTTATTTGTTTCAAGCAAAAGATTGATCAATTCTTTTGCATTTTTATCATCACCTACGGTTGTTTGGATAATAATCATAAGTCAAGATTAAGCTCTTTTGCTGTGTAAGACCATAGAGAAGTTCTGAATTCTTTATTGTAAACAATTTTGTTATGTTTCATGGTTGATGGCTTTCCATAAAATCCAAAGATACGCGGTGCATAGACGTGGTGTGGTGAGACATCTGTCTCTTCTATAGCTTTTAATATAGGGGCGATACCTGTTTGAATATTTGTAGAAAAGTATGTATAAAAAGATTTTTTTATTCTTTTTACATCGTGGGGTCTAGATTGTCGTGATTTTGTAACGCCTGGGTGAGCAACTGATACAGATACAGGTACATCAACTAACCTATTCCCCAACTCCAGCGCAAACATTGATCTATATAGATTTGTTAAATTGTATCTACTGCTTGGTGAAAACGATTTCTGTGTATGAAGATCTTCTAGTATTAACTTTCTAGCTAAATACATTGAGAGACTTGAAATCTGAACAATCTTTCCTGAGGTATTTATAAGGTTATCTAAGAGCATTAGGGATAAACGATAAGAACCAAAATAATTCACAGACATCATGGATTCGTATCCTTCAGTTGTTAATTCAAAATCTCTATAAATTAAACCCGCATTGTTATACAAAATATCTAAATTTGAATAATCAGATTTTATCTTCTGGACGAATAGCTGTATGCTTTCTGGATCAGAGAGATCAAGTTTTAAAAACTTTGAAGATGGACCTAGATATTTCTCTGCCATCAACCCTTTTTCAGTGTTTCTACAAGCAAGTACAACTCTATAGTCATGTTGAATCAATCTCTTTGCAACTGCTAGACCAATTCCTTTATTCGCTCCGGTAATGATTGCTGTTTTTGTCATTTTTTATTCAGTCTATTAATAGGTAGGATTAAACAAATGTATTATTTGTTAACTGGAATTATTGCTGTATCAATACTGAGATACTTTAATTTAATACCAAAAATGACGAGTAAGTTTTGGACATATGTTGATTATGTAATAGTCCTCATTGGGTTTGTGCTACTTCTTTCACGTATACCTCCTTTTTTCTCAGGAATTTTACTTACAGTTGTAGCTGGGTATGCATGGCGAAAAGGCTTTTTCGATAAATTTCGCTAGAGCGTTAGCTATTAGGAAGGATTGACATAAGCTCTTCTTCAGAGCTGTTAGTAATAAAATTTCTAAATTCTTCTTCGTATGTAATGTAATTTTTTCCAAATGTATTTTGAAAATTTTCAGGAAATAAAATACCTGTCTGTGCATTTATCCAAAAGTCATACATTGTCTGTTCTCCGTGAATGTTGGTTAAGTAGGCTATAAACCATGCACCTACTTGATAACCTACAGCCCAATCACTTTCCCAAGTGACGTTATAGAGTTCAGGCCCATTCAAATATCGTTCTTTTATGGTTGGTTGATTGTCTCCACAGTAACAACTAAATAATCCTCTATTCATTTCATTTTGCAAATGAGAAAAATCATTTACGTCACGTGAATAGTAAAGGTGAGAAAAATATGTTGCATATCCCTCCATCCAGAACGGTTTGTCTCTTTCATCCTTTTCTATTCTCTTGCCAGTAATTTTTTGTTCTAAGTCGTAGTCAAAACCTACAATATTGGAAAGTTGAAAAATGTGATACATTTCATGAATAGTTACATAAGCTTGTGATCTACTATCCCAAGATAAATCAAATGATCCACTAATGAAAAGATAACAACATTCTCTATCACTTGGTATTCCGCTTATAGAAGATCCTGTAACTCTTCCACCATCTGTAAAAAGACCAATACTTCCGTCAGCTTTCTTATCATGATTCTTTGGATTGCAGCGGGAATTCCTGAATGTTTTTGGATACACTTCATCTAAATACTGGCAATATTCTTCCTCTAGAGCTATTGCAGATTCATAATTTTCAGAGTCAAGCTGAACAACAAGTATTGGATATAAATTTTCTCTTTTTATGCGTTCATCTACAAACAAAAGCTGTTCCGTGTATTGAATGTACTTTGTAAGAATGTCCACATGCTGATCAGAAATAGTTGAGGCTCTAAAGATTTTTACATCTCTGTAGTCAAGATAGTTATCTGATTGGGGAATATTTTCCTCTGGAATAGTGGTTGCTATGTCCTCAACTGTAATGGTCGTTGTTGTATCTTGAGCAGTGTCCGTTGTAATAATTAAAGATCCCTCAGTTAATTCACTCCCACCACACATGATGAAAATCGATAAAAATAGTATGTATTTTTTCATTCGTAATATTTATTGTTGTACAGCAACCATCTTATACAAAACACAACAACAATAACCGAGAACAACATTGTCATATTTGGAAAGAGATACAGAAGAGTAATTGAACCTATCACCGTAATGAGAATTACTAACACTCTATTTTTCTCCTGGTTTGTGGAAGATTTTATTTCTTCCCTGAACCAAATGATATCTATCCATTAATGCATTTTTATCTACATCAACAGAATCTGTTAAAACAAGTTCATCCATTAATTCAAATCTACGATTTTTATAGTCTATTTTAGTTGGGACAACTGTAGCGTCGAGTGCTCGACCAATATAATGAAACCCAGTTTTTATAGTTTCGTTAGATTTCATCTCACCTTCAACTGTTAAATAGAGAATAAATTTATCTTTTGATTGAAGCTGATCAATAACTTGCTGCGTAACTCCAGTTGATTTAGCTCTCCAAACAGGAATTCCACCAAATTCAAGGAGTAGCTTATTTTGCATCTTCCCAAAAGGGTGCGGTATACCCAGTTTGTCTGGATTTTTTTTAAAAGGAAGTGGTATAACTATTCGAGTAAACATTGAAACTGAACCCAAAAAGTAAAACTTCAAATCGGTGGCTAAGCATACTATATATGCATAAATTGCATCAAAAGTAGATGAGTGAGGTGCTGAGGCAATAATTATTCTCTTTTTATCAGGAAGGTTGCCAACTATATCCCAGTTAACAACTTTTAAAACAAACCGTCCAATTGGTCCAAGTATTTTTCTTTTCTTATTTGGATGATTTTCTGTTTTAACAACCTCTTCCATATATCTATGCTAATTACTTGTAATCTCTTTCACCTGTTTAGATAGATTTCTTAAATTCTTATTATTAAAATTTACAATCCATAAAACTACATACAAAATACCAATTATAAAAAATAAAAATGCATACCCTCTTCCGGGCCCAGAGCCAACAAGTGGGGTTAGGATGTCAACATTTTGCGGGTAAAAGGAAAATTCTAAGTAATCTCCTAAAGGTCCTGCAATAACAACTCCTAAGGGTCGTAACATCTGAGCAATTGTCCCCCTAAGTGCTAAAGCTCTTCCTCTAATATTTTCATCTGTAATAGCGAGCCACGCTCCTGAGGAAACTGTATATTGTACTGTTCCGCTTACTCCAGCGATGATGCCATGTATGCATAAAAGAATTATGCTTGGTCTGAGTGAACCTAAAATCAAACTTAGGCCACCTAAAAGGCCCATATATATTGCAACTTTTAAATTCCCCTGAAGTTTGTCAGCTAATCGAAGTGAGATAATTGAACCAACTAGAAACGCTAAGCCAACACTTGACTCGACAATACCTAGCCCTCTTGCGTCTGTGAAGCTAAGAATCATTGGTGGAATTAATACTGAGGTGAAACCCCATAAAAAGTTACCGATTGAAAGAATAGATACTAAAGCAAGTAAGCCTTTTTGTTTTTTCAACCAGTTATAAGCTTCGACTAGGTCAAAATAAGTATTTTTAAAATTTAACTTTCCCTTTGATTTAATTTTTTTACTTTTAAACAAAGTGATAGTTGCAATGCCGAAAAAGCAAGTAATAAGATCTACAAGAATTACTCCAGGAAGGCCAAAAAAAGAGTAAATGAATGCTCCACCTATTGGTCCAATTAAAACAGAAATTGCTTCTGCACTCTCAAATAGAGCTGAGACTTTTGTTACTTCGTGTTTTTTTACAACATCACCTAAAAAAGCACTCCATGTTGTCCAGTGAGCTATTTCAAAAATTCCAAAAGCTAAAGCAAATGGTATGAGTAAAGTAAGTGTCAAGATATCACTTATTGCAAAATATCCAATTACACACATCAATACCGCAATTATTAAATCAAAAACGATAATCAATGTTTTTCTAGGAAACCTATCTGCAAGAACTCCTCCAAATGGTCCCGTAACTACACCTACAATTGCAACTATAAATAAAATGGTAGAGAGAGCACTCGCTTTTCCTGTGGTCTCATATATCCAAACACCTATTGCGAAGAAAGACATAGAAGAGCCAGTCCATGACACTGTTTGGCCAAACCAAAGAAGATATACTTTTTTACTCATATTGACTTTCAGATAGTGATAATAGTTTTATTTGATTTCTACCCGAGTATTCTTATTTATTTTTTGGAAATTTGATTAATAAATTAATACTCTGTCTGCTTCAAAAGTGAGTTCGACGAGCTTATTAGGGGTAGCTGGAGTAAAACCCAAAGACTCTAATTGTTCTTTTGTTATTCCTCTAGCTTGTGCGGACTTACCAGATGCATAGAGGTTGGCTCCTCTGTTTTTTAGCTCTTCTAGATGATCTGACAGAGTTCCGAGCCCAACACCTTGCATTTCCTTTGTGGTAATGTCATGAAGAGAAGTAACCCCATCTCCAG
>Ga0207993_1000526_pt1 | contig 15013 bp, 16 predicted proteins | sample ETN01SmetaG_2_FD_185791 | JGI IMG/M metagenome (GOLD analysis project Ga0207993, IMG submission 185791) | Marine microbial and viral communities from oxygen minimum zone, Eastern Pacific Ocean - ETNP2014F12-01SV265 (SPAdes) (version 2) | ecosystem: Environmental > Aquatic > Marine > Oceanic ...
CCTCCATGGTTTCGAACTCGATGATCAATGAGGATATCATTCCACATGCCTTACACTCGTACTGTTGGCCCGTCTCGAAGCCCATGTAAGGGTAGACGTCCATGCTGAAGCAGGAGCCGCAGGCTCTGTATGTCACGAAGCCGTTTGTAAGTCCCTTGTATTGAATGCTTGTTCGCATGTTTCACTTGGGAATCAGGGTAGCACCAGTCTCGGTCCTGATGATCTTGCCATCCTGTAGAATGTGGACACTCATGACTGCCTCAGTGGTGCCGTCTGGAAAATCCATGACTGAGTGCTCTACAAGTACCTGGTCATTCTCATAGACGCATCTAGCGTTTCTGATGACGACCTTCTCGTTGGCCATCATCATTTTCATCATCTCCACCATCTGCTCTCTGTCCATGGAAGTACCAGTCTGATGCCTGATGAACTCGTAGTCATCATGGAACGCATCCGTATACATGCTTGGATCTCTCTTCTCTAGTGCCTCAGCCAACTTGTCGTAAAGGGCCATGGATCCCAGAGGAGGAGTCCGGATTTAACTGAGACGCAATGCGGCTTGCTCCAATGTCTCGCCCTGCTGGACCAATGATCTGATGTACCTTGGAACGGGCTCATTACTAGTCTCGAGATCAAAGAGGTCCCCTACCCATTCAAGTGGGGCATTAATTGAGTGGTCAGTCCCAGCAGGGAACAGGTTCCAAACAGAGCATTCGTCTCCGTCTATCGATGTAGTCTGAAGTGCCCATGGGACTCTTGGTAGCGGATCCTGACAGGAGAGGTTGTTCTCGAGGCTGGTCACTACCCAGCATTTGCCTGCTGAGTAGGGTATGTCCGCATCTTCTAGGAAATCCACCACATCCCCCCTTTCCGCGCCTGGTTGCAACCAGATGAAGGGGATTCTCCTACCGGATATCAGCCACTCCCTCAGGAGGCCGAGAGTTCGATCAGGAGAGACGAATAGTACGAATAGGTCGGGATCCTCTGAAGACCACGGATGAGGGACGATGGGTCGTCCGTGAATTGTGCTGCCTGCGTCCCTTGGATGGACTGGAACCATCCTGTAACCCCTCCCCTCCATATCAGCAAATGCCTTGTGGGCGGGCCTATCCATATTCGTGCCAGCACCAATGACGTGAACAGTCTTGATCAGAGTGAGAAAAGAAAGGTCACTCATCGGACAACCCTCTCCCAAATTGGCTGTTTCTAGTTAGGATTGTCGCCATCGCTGTGGAGGTTAGAATGGTCAAAAATGGGGCTGAAAGAGGTTTTTCTTCGGTGGTTTCATCGGTTTCCTCTTCAGTGGTTTGGTTCCCTGTGGCATTCACGGCCTCCACGATGATCGTCCCGATCATGCCCATGTCCTCATGTGGCTCACAGACATACTCGTAAGTGCCGTTTGTCCCCAATCCAAAGGTGAATGAGTAATCTACGTTTCTAGATGGCTCCCCGGAATCGAAAATACCTCCTCCTTCAACTGCATTGTGGGGGAGGAGCTCTCCATTCCACAGAAATCTAACTGTATCGCCCTCGGATATTGTCACTGAAGGGGGCGAGAACCTGAAATTAGTGGAGTCGACAGTGATAGTTGCCTCCTCCTGCTGGAGATCAGCGGACGTGTCGATAGATCCTGTGAGCAATATTATCGACAGGAGAAGGGGTGCCGCTATTCCGAATCTCACAGCACCGGTGCCCCTTCGTATGTTTTGAAGTGATGTTTGTGATGTGGCCCGAAATTCGGGTTACCCCCTGATTTGCCGCCCCTCGGCCTATCAGGGTCCTCAACGTTCAAGAACGGTAGCGAGGATTCTGCCCCGTAGCATGTCTCCGAACAGAGTCGACACGAACGAGATGTCTCGGGGCCTGAGTGAACGTCTGTCCGAGATATCTCAGGAACGTTTGGTAGAGGAGGTCATCTCGGCCTGGGACGAGGTGAATTCGTCTGAGAGGGTTATAGCGTCGTTGAGGCAGAGGATTGGTTCGCTTGAGATGGAGTTGGCAGAGAGAGAGTCGGATCAGAGTGGTCGACTAAGTGAGGTGGAGCTGCAGGAGTCGTTGAGAGTATCGGAGTCAAGAGTGTCACAGCTACAGAGGAGCCTCGAAAATGAGCGTGCACGGAGGAGGTCTCTGGAAGAGGCTGGTGGTGAGGAGCGTTTGGGAGAGCTCCGTGATGAGAACACCCGTCTACTGAAGAGCGAAGAGGAGCTCCTAGTGATGGTCTTGGAGATGGAAGGGAGGATCGATAAGCTGGTCGCTGCCCTCAGAGGGAGTTCTTGATCGTCAAGTCAAAGTCGGGCTAAGAAAGACTTTGTATTGTCTACCTCAAAATACTAATTGGGTGAAACCGTGATTACTGTCGGAGATGTAGAAAGCGCACAAGAGAAGTGGGGGAATGGGATCGTTGCCATAGCAACAGCACACAGTGAAGGGGGCGACTACAACGAGATTGCCAGATCGCATGTTCAAGAGTTGTACGCATACGATATTGGCGAAGTCCTATTCAAACCCACTCTCGCCTCAGTAGAGCAGTTCCGCCCTAATTTCGAAGGCGCATTGTCCTATTTCGTAGCCATGAATGGCGAATTTCCCGAGGATAAGGGGTTTGCAATTAAGGGGTGGACCGGAGTCAGGTTTGAGAATGAGGGAGTGGTAATATACGACAAAACCGCATTGGCGATGGGCAACTACTTCTTCACAGATGAGGAGGGGCATGAGACCAAGGTCGAGTACAGCTTTGGGTATGTTGTCGATGATGACGGGGGCCTACGAATTCAATTGCATCACTCATCGATGCCCGCGTCAACGACCTAAGGCAAGACGCCCGCTTCGTCTAGAAGAAAAAGAACGCAGACTACCGCAAAAATAACTTCTACAGTTATCCACAGCGCACCCAAACCCGAAAGTATTGGCTTGGGCAGTCTCATTCGCCATCACTGACCAGGTAGTGTAAATTGACCGATGTCTGTGTTGCAGATCTCCTCCATCTCTTCTACAGTGATTAGAGGGGTGAGCTTTCCATTGAAGGACCCCGATGCCCCGACGGTAAGTGCGAGCTTCGTGGCTTTGGCGCTCTCTGGAATATCCATGATGCACATGAAGTCAGTCTCTCCATAGCACCAATAGTAGGCCTCGAGAGCCCCTCCTAGTGACTTGGCGATTCTCTCGGCCTCGTCCCTACGTGCTTTTCCTCCTTCCTTCAAGAGGCCAGCGACGCCTTCTTTGGTATAGCTTCCCGAAAACATGTATTTGGGCATAATATCTGATGTTCTTGTTCTTTTATTACGATTATCCCTTATTTCTTCATTACTAGAAGTCCTATTATCGCTCCAATAAGTACCAGCTCTATCCTCTCATGTGTGCTTGACCAGCTTAGATACTCCAGAATTGATCCATCCCAACCCCACTCTCTGTTTTGCTGAAGCTCTCTTTGGAAGTCTCCAAGTCTGCATAGGAAATTGAGTAGCGCCAGTGCAACGAGGGTTCCTCCTGCAGCCTGTTTTCTGATTTTTGTCTTGATTGCCCCCAGGTAATAGAGGCCGAGGACGAGGAGGGTCATTATTGAGGTGAGAGAGTAAATCAGGGAGTTTCTGATATCCACCGACGAACCAGTATACTCCAATGAGTCTGCCACCTGACTTAACTCTCCCACTGCGATGGAGATGGCCGGAAGCACGAGTATTAGGAAGAAGGCGCCCAGAACTATCTCGAAGGGGTTTGGGCCTCTCTCTGCCTTAGGAGGGGGGCTCGTGGACACGGAGCCCTCCAACATGATATTGCCCCCTGATATGGGAAGTTAGTTTTTGGGGATTAAACGATATGTCCATTCATCTCATCTATGAACTCTGTAAGGACTCGTTGAAGCTCGGACACGTCCTCGAAGTCCTCTGAGAGATTTCCAGTGATTATCCAATCGGCACCAGCTTCAGCGGCTCTTCTGGCTGTGGCACCGTCTCTAATCCCTCCTCCGACTACTAGAGTGAGATCGCATGATTGCCTCGCGATGCGTATCAGCTCAGGGCTGACGGGCGTCTCTGCACCGCTGCCCGCTTCTAGGTAGAACATTCTGAATCCATATGACTGGGCTGTCATAGCATAAGCGGCGACCCTGTCGGTCTCTGTGGGCTGGATGAGGTCTGCTTGGCCTACCTCTCCCGCCTTACCACCGGGAGAGCATATCAGATAGCCCATCGGAATAGGGTGAATTCCTGCCTTCCTGATGAAGGGAGCCCCAATTAACTGCTCCTCGATAAGGAACCTGGTGCTCGTGCTGTTCATGAGCATCATGAAGGTAATGGCATCAGCTGCGGGAGATAGCGCAGCGGCTCCCTGTGGGAAGAGTACTACTGGTATCTTCGGGGGTTCCTCCTCCGATCCAGCATCTTGGGTGGAGGCCCATGTGACCAGTTCGAGAGCTTCTTGAATAGCGACTACTGTCTCATGGACATTCTGCATATCTGTATCTGATGACCCCCCTACGAGTATCATTGAGGTTCCTGCAGCGACTGCAGCGAGGCATCTCTTGGCTGCGGTGTCAGGGGTCTGGTCTGCGGGGTCTATGAGGATGGCGTGTCTAGTTCCCTGGACTTTGGCACAAACATACTCCGTAGTGGCAGTATCCGTTGCCATGTGCCGCCCTTAGAGCTTCAGCATCTAAGGGTTCAGGTTATCTTGGAGGCCAAATCGAGGTTCGCAAGCTTAGATTCGGAGAGGGATGACTGGCGAGATAGTTCCAAGTCTGGGTCAATTCCTATCCATTCCATCACCTGTAGAGGAGAGTTCGGGGAATCGTTTCCTTGCCACCAGATCTCGAATGATCCGTCGGGCCTCAAACCCATACTGCATGGCCAATCAGGGGGTCTTGTCACTATGGCCCCATTCCATGGTGTTCCGGACTCCTTCTCACTATGGACTATGTGATCGAATTCGATCAACACCCGACTCCTGCTTCCTGGGTATGAGAGTTGAATCGATGAGTCATTCGTTGAGATACTGGTTCTTCTTGTGCCAGTATGGAATTTCGCCCCTCTCCCTGAGAGTGATATGGCAACGGCCTTCCTTAGCCAGCTTGACTTAATCGCTGTGTGTCTGGCATTGGTTGGATGGTCGAAGCCTGAGTCAGATATCCAGTGTGGCCTGAGCATGGGCCAAGAGGATGTCGTTATGAGGCCCGGGCTCTCCCCGTACATTCCTACCTCGAATGCCTCGGTTACTAGATGAATCTCTAGATCTTCTTGTGAGTCAAGGAGCTTGTGGGCACATATCATGGAAGACAGTGAGCAGTCCATGAATACTATTCTTTCAGGCAAGTAGTGGTTCCTCCTTGATCTCCAACGCATTAACCGGGCAAACCGGTATGCATAGGTCACAATGGGTGCATCGCTCCTCGGTAGGTATAGCAAGTATTCCCTCTAGCTCCAGAGCGCTTAGGGGGCAGATCGCAATGCACGCCGCACAGCCGAAGCATCGCTCCTCATCGACCACCATGACATGCCCGGGCCTCTTGGCCATGCGAGTCGGAGAAGGTCATCCATCTGAAAGTTATCGAACATCGTGAGTCGGTGCCGGGATAGGAGATATAACTTGACTACCCTTGGAGCCAATTGTGGGATCTAGTGAAGAGTATGATTCCGCAGGATACAGTAGGGGGCAGGCAATTAGTCTGTATGTTGGGATCGGGGCATATCTATGCTCGATGATGTTAGGTACGTGGCATACAAGCTGGGGGGAGGAGATTTCAGGAACGGAAGCACTGAGGGTCTCTTTTGGGATGGTAATAACCTGGCCAGCAGAGTTCATCTCAGTTGTAGGATTTAATATGGAATTTTATGGTTGGAGCTTAGGGACATCAACGATCGGAACGCTCAACTGGATGCTTTGGGACTCTGTCCCAGTAATTCTCTTTGTATTCGTATTACTTTCATTCATAGGTAGTGAGTATGGAATCGAAAAGAAGAGGGTCTACTGGGGTTTTCTGTTGCTCCTGGTCATTACGGACTTGATTATGGGTTTCATATTCGTGGGCGTACCTCGGACAATTACAGATTACCCGTTCGATATGATCGAGTGGCGATTATCGGAGATCGTCGCGATGTGCGGTGTGATATTCATTTACAATTCAATAGATTCTGAATAATCGAGGGGGGCACCCCCCTTTTTCCACTGCAACTTGAATAGTGTGATTATAGAAAGAAATAGCAATGAAATTAGGCGATTATAGCATACCTGTATAGCTATACATTTGGAGGTAAATATTGGTTATGGGGTTTCCATTGGAGGGATCCCGACCCCCTCTTCTCCAGTGGAAATGAAGGGGTACCGGTCCGGACATATCATGTACACGCCCCACAGCAGGAGCACATATGTTGTATAGGGCTGGCAGAACGAGCACGTATCCTGACGATCCAGTAGAGTCTGGCATCAGATTCCACTTTCTCGGTGGAGCGGGTGAGGTGGGTAATGTCGGTTGTGTCATTGAGGATGTATCTGGTACTAAGGTCCTGATGGACTATGGCCTAGCTCCGACTAAGCCGCCTAAGTATCCCTCAGAGGCCCCCATGATTGATCATGCAATAATCACTCATAGTCACATAGACCATATTGGTATGGCGCCCTGGTTAGTGGGACATCATGGAACGACCCTGCATGGTAGCAGGCTGACATCAAGCCTATCTGAGATAATGTGGAGAGACACTTACAAGGTATCCAGCATAGAGGGATACCCCCTTGCATGGGATAAGAGGGATCTGGATGCCGCTATAGGGGCGTGGCAGGAACATGACATGGGAGAGCAGTTCTCAATCGGACAATGGGATGTAAGTTTCCACGTAGCTGGACATATTCCAGGGGCAGTTATGAGTGAGATCGATGCAAAGGGTAGGAAGATCCTATGGACAGGAGATATGGACACCAGAACTAGTCCGAACGTAACGGGAGCTACCCCTGTTCAGTGTGATATCCTATGCCTCGAGGGGACTTATGGAGGAAAGTATCACCCAGATAGAAAGGAGGAGGAGGACAGATTTGTCAAAAGGGTGTTAGATGTCGTCTCGAGGGGTGGTGTGGCCGTAGTCCCCGCATTCGCATCTGGTAGGGGGCAGGATGTGATCAGAATACTCCACAAGGCAGCGCCCCAACTCGAGGTACACTATGATGGGATGGGCACCAGAGTTACTCAAGTTTGGATGGATTGCCCAGAGTTGATTCATGAGCCCAAGGCACTCAAGAAGGCATGGCATTGGTGCAGGAGAGTCAGGAGCAAGTCTGATAGGAAAAAGGCACTTGATGCCGACGTCATCGTGACTACTAGCGGAATGCTCGATGGCGGTCCAGCAATATGGTATATCAACAGATTAAGGCACGATCCTGCCAATGCCATACTACTTACAGGCTATCAAGCCGAGGGATCAGGTGGTAGGATGCTCCTTGATGAGAGGAAGCTCCCGATCTGGGGTAAGAAGACCCCCGTGGAGCTCGAGGTAACACAGTTCTCACTCTCAAATCATGCTGGTCACAAGGAGCTAGTAGATTTCGCCAAGGCATGCTCTCCAGAGCATGTCATAATCTTCCATGCAGACAAGGGGCCAGCCATGGCATTAGCAGCCGATCTGGAGTCCGAGATGAAGGTGCACATACCTGAAAATGGCGAAACAATCGTTATACAATGATTTTTTCACTTCCGATTTGTTCATAGGCCCACCGTTCTATGGTCAAGGCAACGTAGGCTATGTACTACGCTAACTGAAATGAAAACAGGTGAGAAAAAATGGAACAATTGGATAAGATATTTGGAGTGACAGAAGCGGGAAGCGATGTCGCCACTGAGATTAGAGCTGGTGGCGCGACCTTCCTGACTATGGCATACATCCTGCTAGTGAACCCGTCTATGTTGGCGGCAACAGGCATCCCCTTTGATGATGCGCTGTTCGCAACGTCGATAGCGGCCTTCATCGGATGTATGGCAATGGGGCTATGGGCGAAATTACCTTTCGCACTAGCACCAGGAATGGGCCTGAACGCCTTCTTCGCGTTCACGGTCGCCGCGCCTTGGGCGATGGCAGTACCATGGGACATAGCTCTTGCAGCTGTTCTGGTCCAGGGAGTAATCTTCCTTATCCTGTCCCTTCCACAAGTAGGTGTAAGGACCGCTATGATAAACGCGATCCCGACAGACCTCAAGATAGCCACTGGCGCAGGAATAGGAATGTTCCTAGCAATCATCGGCCTTCGAGAGATGGGCTGGATAGCCCATGACAACGCCACACTGGTTACACTCGGTGACACAGCGACCTTCACTCACGAGTCTGGAGAGCTTTGGGCTATGATCGGACTGATCTCCATAGCTGTCATGATGGCTAGGGGAATCAAGGGTGCAATCATCTTCGGTGTACTTGGGGCATCAGTCGCAGGATGGGCACTCTCAGTTAACGACCCTTACAACGAGGGATACGCTGTAGTCAGCTTCTGTATCGATCAGGCCGCTAACGACTGTGTCGTTGATGGAAACTTCGTAGCGGGTGTCGCGGGCGAGGGAACAGCTGAGTGGCCCACCAAGATATTCGAATTCGTAGGCATGCCTACAGAGACACTCGGTGCGGCCATAGGGGCACTATCCCTGGAGACTGGCGTTGTTGACGAGCTAACTGCAGGTGGAGCATACGCTGGCAATCTAGAGTACGGCCTCGGCGGCTTCCTACTGATCATGATCACCTTCCTGTTCGTCGACATCTTCGACACAGCTGGCACACTATACTCAGTGGGCCGCCAAGCAGGATACGTGGATGAGAACGATGAGCTGATGAACTCAGACGAGGCATTCATGTCCGACGCGGCTGCAACAGTCGTAGGTGCATTGGTTGGAACCAGCACCACTACCACCTACATCGAGTCCGCAGCAGGAATCGAAGAGGGCGGCAAGACAGGATTGGTCGCCGCAACGGTCGGAGTACTGATGCTATCGGGTCTGTTCTTCGCGGACATCTTCGCATCCATACCACAGTACGCAATGGCATCAGCCCTTGTCGTCGTGGGTGCAATGATGATGCGCCAAGCAGCGGATATCGACTGGGGCAACAACGATGTCGCCCTTCCTGCGTTCGCGACAATGGTACTCATGCCATTCACATACTCGATCGCAGTGGGTATAGCATGGGGAGTAATCCTCTACACGGCAATCAAGGCAGGACAGCAGAAGTTCGATGAGATCAGCCCGGTAATGGGAGTTCTGACGATTCTACTGATACTGTACTACATCGGTCCAGGAGCCCAAACAGGCTTCGAGTGGCTGATCAACGACATACTCAGTCTCTGAGACTTGTCGCTTGCAAACGGGTCCCGGGCTTAGGCCCGGGGTCCTTACCCGCGGAGCGTTCAGCATGGAAGATGACATCATCGATAGCCTATATGGCGCCATAAGGACAGTTCCTGACTTCCCCATCGAGGGCATCATGTTCCGTGACATCACACCAGTACTCGCAGATGGCGAGCTACTCACCTCACTGGTGGATAGGATGATCATGGACATGGATGCCCTCGATTGGCAACCAACTCATATCGCAGGCCCAGAAAGCAGGGGCTTCATATTCGGCTCCATGATGGCTGAGAGATTGGGAGTAGGATTCATTCCCGTTAGGAAGCCAGGCAAGCTACCCTATGAGGTGTTGAGTGAGGAGTATGAGCTTGAGTATGGTACAAACACACTTGAAATCCACGTCGACGCGGTCAGTGAAGGAGACAGGGTATTGATAGTGGATGACCTTCTTGCCACAGGCGGAACAGTTGCTGCTACGGTAAATCTCTGCAGAAGCCTAGGGGCCGAAGTATCCGGTGCCATGTTCCTAATCGAGCTAGAGGGACTCAACGGATCCGCGAATACCGGCATCGACACCCACGCCCTCCTGAAATTTCCCGCTTGATGGAAGTCAGACAGTCGTGAAACTCATATGGGTCCCTAGTGTGGGGAGTTCATGCCTCGCTTTGACGGACTCGGGAACTGTGTTGTCTGCGGCGTCCCATGCACGGCCATGAACTACCTGGTCAATGAGGGTAAGAAGTACTGCACCGGCTGCTGGGTGGAGCGGAATAACCCCTCCCATCCCGAGCTCGAGAAAATCAAGGAGGACGTGTCCTCTGCTGTTGGTGTCTGGAAATGCCTCAAGTGGTATAGGACCGATCGTAAGCTACCCAATGGCCCATATTCCTTCAAGAAATAGCCTCATACTTTCTCCAAGTACACTGTAGCCGAGCAATTAGTCAGAGCCGCTTTGTTCATGGACGTGGTCGGCACGCCACCCCTCATCGAGGATACGGAATGCCGAAGAATCACCCAGTCCACGTCTTCGAAGTAATCACTAGAGACCTCGATGGACTCACCGATCCAAGGGGGCAGAGTACCAATACCATGCTGGCATCAGACACAGGAATCAAGGCGAGAGAAATCAGGGTAATTCTGGGATATCAAGTAAAGGCCCCCCTCACGGATGACGAGTGCGAGAAAGCCCTCTATGATTTGTTTGCAGACCCAATCATTGAGACGGCCACTCATGGATCCCCCCTCCTGTCTTCATTCCATAGTCCTCCAGATTTGGCTATACAAGTCGGCTTCAAGCCCGGTGTCACTGACAATTCCGCCCAAGCCGCTCTTGATGGGCTGACTACGATTTTCAATCATCACTCCAACGCAGTCGTAGCCACTACCAAGACTTATGCGATTTGGGGAACAGAGGACGAGGACGCCGAATCAATAGCAAATGCAATCCACAATCCTATGATCGAGAGGTGCTCAATCTCACTCAGCGAACAATGCAAAATGGCGTCATGGCCCACGCTCGACTTTCCAGAAATGCCAGCACTGCCATATGTCAGGCCGGCGATAGTTGATCTCGAAGTATCGGATGAGGAGCTTCTCTCCATTAGCGAAAAGGGCCTTCTCGCATTGAACTTGGAGGAAATGCAAGCGATACAGGCGCACTACAGGGATGAGAATGTAAGGACTGCTAGGGAGGAGCTTGGACTCCCTCCCTCTTCCCCAACAGACGCAGAATTGGAATGCCTCGCGCAGACTTGGTCGGAACATTGCTCCCACAAGATATTCGCAGCTAGGATCCATCACGTGGATAAAGACACGGGGGAGGAGTCCACAATCGACTCACTGTTCAAGACACACATCATGCAACCAACCCTAGACATCCAGAAGAATGTGGATTGGTTACTGAGCATTTTCCATGACAACTCAGGAGTCATAGCCTGGAATGACGATTGGAGCCTCTGCATAAAGGCCGAGACGCACAACTCCCCAAGTGCCCTTGATCCCTATGGAGGAGCGATAACTGGCATCGTCGGCGTGAATAGAGACATAGTAGGAACGGGTTTGGGTGCAAGACCCATTGCCAACACAGACGTTTTCTGTTTTGGTCCACCTGATTACGATAAACCTCTGCCAGAGGGCCTTTTTCACCCATCTAGGGTGTTCAGGGGAGTACATGCCGGAGTGAGGTCAGGGGGGAATGAGTCAGGCATCCCAACAGTCAATGGTGCCATAGTGTTCGATGAGAGATACATCGGCAAGCCGTTGGTATATTGCGGAACACTGGGCATAATGCCTAGGAAATTGCCCGATGGAAGGCAGAGCCACATCAAGACGCCCGAGGCTGGAGACGTCGTATACATGGTCGGAGGCAGGGTCGGCTATGACGGAATCCATGGAGCTACGTTCTCCAGCCTCGAGCTGACCGAGGAGAGCCCCAGCTCAGCAGTTCAGATTGGGGACCCCATAACCCAGAAGAAAATGATTGACATGCTTCTCGAGGCAAGAGACGCAGGGTTGATCCAAGTGATTACTGATAATGGAGCGGGAGGACTATCCAGCAGTGTTGGGGAAATGGCTGAGCTCACAGGTGGGGCGCAGCTGGATCTCGGAGCAGTCCCTCTCAAGCAGGCTGGATTGTCACCATGGGAAATACTAGTCTCCGAGTCTCAAGAGAGAATGACCGTAGGGGTCAGGCCCGAAGACACGGAACCATTCGAGGAGCTAGCCAGATTGCATGAGGTTGAGGCCACAGCGGTAGGTACTTTCACCGATTCCGGAGCATTCGTAGTGACTCATGGCGAAGACCCCGTAGCACACCTCCCGATCGAATTTCTTCATGATGGCTGTCCTCAGCTGAAGCTAGAGTCTGAGTGGAGTCCTCCAAAACACACCCCCATAGAATTCCCAAATGTAACCCCGCTTGAAATGGGGGTTATCCTACAACGCTTAATGGCGAGGCCGAATGTGGCTAGTAAGGAGTGGTGGGTGAGGTCATATGACCACGAAGTGATAGCACAATCCGTCATCAAGCCGTTCTGTGGGGTTAACAGAGACGCTCCTGGCGATGCAGCAGTAATAGCGCCTCTGCAAGGGGGCACCCAAGGCGCAGTCATCTCCAATGGCATAGTGCCCAGATACTCGGACATAGACGCGTACGCAATGGCAGCAGCATCCGTCGATGAAGCACTGAGGAACGCGGTGTGTGTAGGCGTCGACCTCGATCTGATAGCCGGGCTTGACAACTTCTGCTGGCCGGACCCAGTGGAATCCTCGAAGACGCCGGACGGGAGGTACAAGCTCGCTCAATTAGTGAGGGCCAATCGTGCTATAGATGACATCTGTCGGGCGTACAGACTTCCGTGCATTAGTGGCAAGGACTCGATGAAGAACGACGCCACACTACATGGTGAGAAGATAAGCGTCCCCCCGACTATACTCTTCAGCTTAGTCGGCAATCATTCGGATGTGAGGAAAGCAGTATCCTCGGACTTCAAGAACGTAGGTGACAGTATCTACCTAGTAGGTGAGACGCACCAAGAGCTAGGCGCTAGTGAGCTAGCCTTCATGCTACGTGACGCTGGCAATGGAGGGATCGGAGGACACGTTCCAGAGGTAGACGCCTCTAGAAATCTAACAATGTACAGGGCTCTCACCAGCGCAATGGCAGACACACTTGTATCCAGCGCTCACGACTGTAGTGATGGAGGGCTAGCAGTAGCTCTGGCAGAGTGTTGTTTTGGCGCCGACACAGGAGCCCGGATCGACTTGGCTCCTCTTTGGGATGATTGTGACACCCTTGACAAATGGGGCGCTCTGTTTGGAGAGAGTCAAGGCAGAATCCTCGTTAGTGTCAAGCAGGGGAACCGTGAAGAGTTCCAGAGTGCCATGAAAGGCAATGCCTGCCATTACATTGGAACTATCACAGATGGCGATGACATACACTTCTCCAATGGCGAGGAGGACATTCTAGTCACGTCCATGAACGAACTTAGGACTGCATGGAAGGAATCTCTAGATGGGGGGAGTCTATGATGGCCCAGAGTCCGACCGTGGCCGTTCTTTCCGGGTTCGGAATAAATTGCGAGACTGAGACTATGGCCGTGTTCGAAATGTCAGGCGCCATCGCCGAAAGGGTGCATATCAACAGGCTGGTACGTGGTGATCAGTCCCTATCTGATTATGACATCATGGCAATACCCGGAGGATTCTCGTTTGGAGACCACCTTGGAAGCGGTAGGCTGATGGGGAACAGGCTCAGGTTCGGCCTCAGGGACCAAGTAAGGGAGTTCGTTAAGTCCGGGAAGCCGGTAATAGGAATTTGCAACGGCTTCCAAGTTCTAGTCAAAATGGGGCTCTTGCCGGGGGATGAAGCAGTCTCCCTTACGCAGACGGCTTCCCTCGCGCTCAATGACAGTGGTCATTATGAGGATAGGTGGGTCACCTTGGAGTTTGACCAAGATAGCCCATGCATCTGGACCAAGGGAATAGAGAGGATGCGTGTTCCGGTTAGACATGGCGAGGGAAAGTTCGTCACAGATAACAAGGATCTCCTTGACGATTGGGAGAGAACGGGACAGATAGCCGTCAGGTATGTTGACCCCAAAACAGAATATCCATCTGCATCAAATGAGGTACTCCCCTATCCATTATCACCCAATCAGAGCTGGAGGAACATCGCAGGTGTCTGTGACCCATCTGGTCTTGTGTTCGGTCTGATGCCCCATCCAGAAGCAAACCACTCTACATGGCTGGGTGCAACCTGGACACGTGAGAATATTGAACATGGCGAGGGAGAGGGAATACCCCTGTTCAGAAACGCAGTAAAATATGTTCTTGAGAGACAAGCCAGCGGTTAGAATAGCCCGTTCTTCAATGCAGGAACACCTTAACCGCCGTCCACTGCTTCTTTGAGGGACCATATCCCCAAAATAGCAGCTAGGAACCAAGCAACTTCCAGAATCAAGAATGCCCACTCGTCGATAAGAAACGCCCTTATCGCCAATAGTCCCGAACCCATGGCCATCATCACAAGGTACAATTTCTCCTTACTGTGAAGGACCCCTCTAGTCTCCAGAACGAACGCAGACAGTATCAGCACCATACCAGCATACGCAACGATCTCATTGTTCGCATAATCCATCAGAGCATCCGTAATCATCTGAATCTCACTAATCCCAAATCCATACACTTGGCCTTACCATGTTGCCTTTCTAGTCTTGTTGGATGCACGTTATTCGATATCCCTCTTTGCCTATGCGATTCAACATTCCAAGACCGTGTTCGAGCTATCAGAGTGGAGGGAAGAACAACCAAGGAGAAAAACCCCCTCTATTCAACGCCCAACTACCTACGACAAAGCCCGTTGTTACGATGACGGATATCCAAAAGCTCTCTTCCAATGCATATGTGCCTGCGAAAACAGCTAGAAATGTCAGGGAATAAACCAAACGCTCTGCAAGTACCTGCTCACGAGTTACCTCCTCCGTTACCTCATTCTTTCCTTCCAGATCCCACCACTCTGACTCAGGTCTGTTATGCTCAGGTCCAACTGGAATGGCATCCAAGTCCCACCACTCGTCTTCAGACATGTGGTAACCCTTCCCAAAACCCCTCCCTGCTTCCTTATCACCATCGGCTTCTATCATCATACTCTTATAGAAAATAAAAGAGAACCCACCTATGAATATCACAGAGAAAATGAACGCCCAA
>Ga0207993_1000529_pt1 | contig 14963 bp, 14 predicted proteins | sample ETN01SmetaG_2_FD_185791 | JGI IMG/M metagenome (GOLD analysis project Ga0207993, IMG submission 185791) | Marine microbial and viral communities from oxygen minimum zone, Eastern Pacific Ocean - ETNP2014F12-01SV265 (SPAdes) (version 2) | ecosystem: Environmental > Aquatic > Marine > Oceanic ...
AGGCGTTTGAGGACGGTATTGATAACAATATCGATCCCGGACAACCGGAAAACAGGAATATCTATCAGGCAATGGAAGCAGGAAAACAGGTTAAAAAGCTGCCGATGTCCCTTGGAGAGGCTCTTGACCGGTTGGCAAATGACGACGTCATTAAGTCATCCATGCCCGACGAAATGTATAAAGTCTTTCAATGGTACAAGAATGATGAGTGGGAAAGGTTCATGCACACGGTGACCGATTGGGATCTGGAAACCTATCTGGACTGCCTCCCCTAAACACTCTATAGTCATGCGCCATCAATTAAAGATGGCGCCATAATAAACAACTTAACTTGAAGAGAAAACATGTGCGGTATTGCAGGAATCATCCATAGGGGCAACCCAGGCGGCATCGGCAAGGAAATGACCTCCATGCTTCAGTCGTTGAAACACCGAGGGCCAGACTCGACCGGGTTTGCGATGTACGGGGTTCCCTCTGAAAATGAAATGGTGATGCGTTTCAAGGTCGCTGAACAGGAAGACCTCAACTCGGGTTTTGAAATTCATCAGCAGATCAAAGATCGAAAAGCATTAGTTGATTCACGTTTGAAGGAAATGGGAGCAACCATTTTAAACCAACAGATTGTCACAGAATACGCCTATCGGTATACCCTGAACCATTCAGGAGACATGCGAAAACTGGCTGATTATGTCGAAGATATCGAAGGCGCAGAAATCCTATCCCTTGGAACCGCCCTCGAACTTGTCAAAGATCTTGGCGATGCCACCGTGGTATCTGGACAATACGATTTAGGAGGCTTCATGGGCAGCCATGCGATTGGACACACACGGATGGCGACAGAATCCGATGTGGACATCCGCTCCGCTCATCCGTACTGGGCCTATCCATTCAAAGACATCGCAGTCGTCCATAACGGACAGTTGACAAATTACTGGAACTGGAGACGGACTCTGGAACACCGTGGACATCGGTTTATGTCGAATTGTGATTCTGAACTGATCGCAGTCTATCTTGCAGATAAAATGGATCAGGGAATTGAACTTCAACCCGCAATGGAAGATTCCCTGGATGAACTTGATGGTGTTTTCACCTATGTGGTTGCAACTTCGGATCAGTTGGGAATGGCCAAGGATGTCATGGCCGCAAAGCCCATGGTCCTGTATGAAAGCGATGAATTCGTAGCACTTGCTTCGGAAGAAGTCGCGATCCGTAGTATTTTTCCACATGAAATCAAAACTTTTGATCCTTATGAAGGAGAAGTGAGGGTATGGCAGCGTTAGAACAGAAATCATTTGATCAGGGACTGCATTCTGAACAGTTAAGGGGCAGAACCCAGCAGGTTTTCTTCTCCCCGGAGGAAGGCGAAAATTATCTTTATCCCTATGCTTATGAAGTGGATTTTGATAGCAAAGCTGAATTCGATGCAGCAGATATGGAAATTCCCGCCATCAATAAAAAGATCCGGGAACTGATGCAGAATGGCCATGGTCATATTATCGTGAAAAATCCTTCTGCCAAGCACTCGCTTGGCGTGGGAATCCTGAACCGGCTGAAATTAGACTTTGAAGGAAGCCTCGGTTATTTCGGGGTAGGTTTGATCGATGGTCCTAATGTTCGGATTTCCGGACGAGTTGGCTGGTCATGTGGCGAGAACATGATGTCAGGGACCGTCGTCATCGAAAACAATGCAGGTTCAACCTTTGGAGCAGCGATCCGAGGCGGAGACCTCGTCTGTAAAGGAGATGTTGGTTCAAGAACCGGCATTGACCAGAAAGGCGGTACGATCATTGTGGGAGGGCGTACTGGAGCATTTTCAGGCTTCATGATGCAGCGTGGGCGAATGATCGTGCTCGGGGATGCAGGCAAAAACCTGGGAGACTCCATGTACGACGGAACCATTTTTGTGGGAGGAGAAATTGAATCCCTTGGTGTCGATGCCGTGCCGGGAGAAATGACGGATCTCGATGCCGCCTGGCTCGAACGGAAATTATCCCTCTTCGGACTTGCAGCACCAAACGGGGCTGCGAACATGAAGAAAATCATTGCAGGAAGGCAGCTTTGGAACTACGACAATCTTGAACCTTCTGAAAAGAAAATCATTCTTTAATCTTTCCACAGAAACAATATGCCGAGAAAAAACAAATCTGTCTTAGGAGAAAGTTTCATCTTCAAACCGGAGGTGATCGACGACATTCATATCAAGTCCGAGCTTGGACGTTATCGAATGCGTGGCTTCTCCCTTTTCAAAAAAATCCCGACCTGGGATGACCTGACTTTTATGCCAGGCACCCTGACAAGGTTCGTCATTGAGGGATACAGGGAAAAGTGTGACACCAAAACCGTGATTGGTCCGAAAGCCAAACGCCCCCTGGAACTTGATATTCCCATTTATGTTACAGGAATGAGTTTCGGTGCCTTGAGTTATGAGGCCAAAACCGCATTGGCCCGTGGTGCAACGATGGCTGGAACCGCTACCTGTTCGGGAGAAGGTGGAATGATCCCCGATGAACGGCGATATTCCTCCAAGTGGCTCTACCAGTGCATCCAGTCGCGCTATGGCTTCAATCCTCACCATCTTCGTCTCGCAGATGCCTGCGAGTTCTTCATCGGACAGGGATGTAAAGTCGGATTGGGCGGACACCTGATGGGCCAGAAAGTGACGGACCAGGTGGCAGAGATGCGGTCACTTCCTGCAGGAATCGATCAGCGCTCCCCAGCCAGGCACCCAGACTGGCTGGGTCCCGATGATCTTGCACTGAAAATTGATGAAATCCGGGAAGCAACCAACGGAGAAATTCCAATCCAACTCAAATTGGGAGCAGCACGGGTTTACGATGATGTCCGTATGGCCATCAAAACCGGACCGGACAGTATCTATATCGATGGAATGGAAGGGGGAACAGGCGCAGGTCCTCACCTGGCCACGGAAGAAACCGGGGTTCCCGGAATCGCAGCCATTCGTCAGGCACGTAAAGCACTCGATGATCTGGGCAAAGGGGATGAAATCTCCTTGGTTTATGCCGGCGGTATCCGAAACGGAGGAGATGTCGCGAAGGCCCTGGCTTTGGGAGCAGATGCTGTTGCCATCGGGCATTCAGCAATGATGGCACTCAACTGCAACAAAGACATTCCTGAAGCAGATTATGAAGAGGAAATGGGTGTTGAAGCAGGATACTGTTATCACTGTCACACAGGACGCTGTCCTGTCGGAGTAGCGACTCAGGATCCTGAGTTGAGAAAAAGGCTGGATCCCGACAAGGCTGCGGAAAGGGTTTATAATTTCCTTCACTGTCTTGCCATTGAATGCCAGATGATGGCTCGTGCCTGCGGGAAAACAAATGTTCATTCACTTGAACCCGAAGATCTTGCGGCACTCACTATGGAAGCCTCAGCACTGGCGATGGTCCCTCTTGCAGGCTCGCAGCATACCGTTGGGCGCCCTGACATGACCCGTTATTAAGGAAAAACAACATGCCTGAAAAAGACTCACTGATACCTGAAGATCTGGGAAGTGACCGGGAAAAAGAGATTGGGCAGCATATCGGTTACCGTTATGACGTCAATCTTCTCCCGGACTACCAGAGACTGACTCCGTTTTTGAAAAAGTATATTGAAACCATGGGCTGGGACGATTTGAACTGGCTCGAAGATGTCCACATGGGATATGAAGAAGACCGTGCTGCTGTTTTTGACAGAAACATCAATGGCTGGGTTACGGTTCCTGAAACCCTGGAATTGCCTGACAATCAACAGGACCGTGATATGATTGCCAGGGAACTGCTGATCAAGTTTCAGATGTCAAAACGACATCCAATGGTTCAACTGAAAGAAGCATACGGTAAATTTTAATCAATCCCGCCAAATTCCCCCATAGATCCCATATGGGGGAAATTTTCTATTTTTAAAAATTGATTTAGCTGGGAAGGGTAACTTCCGGGTCTGCTTCCGCTTCATCCCAGTTTGGATGAAATGAAAGGACCTTCACGTTGGAGGACAGGTAAGAATTGAACAACCTGTTGTGCCAATAGGTGAATTGAAATTCGGAGGAATCCTTCAGACTTTCCTGAATACTGCAGGTTAATTTGAAGGATTGCTGCTGAAAATCAAAGTGAAGAGTGCATTCCCCGTTCTGGATGAGTGATTGACACAGTTTAGAATTTTCAGAAAACAACCCGGTCATGACTCCGCTGAACTCATCCGGATGCTGATAAAAAGTTGAAGACAACCATTGTATTGCCTTCGTAAATCGGATTTGTGGGTCGTGGGTTCGCTTTACCAGGTAGTGGAATTGTTTGATGCTGTCATTGGGATCCTTCGGAAAAAGCAGGGTGATGATATCAGAGCCACTGTCGTCATCTTCTCTTAATTGAACCGTCGGGGAAATTCCCTTTGAGGGTCTGCCATTTTCCTTTCTGGAAATGTGCTCCCTGATCCTGCATTGCCATCCGAGAAAATAATCCCGATGAAGATCACTCCGAGCCTGCTCCGCTTCAATATCATCCGATGGGATTTCCATGAATTCTCTTACTTAACTCCAGGGGAAAGGGCTATTTGAAACAGGATGAAGATCTCCCTCTTCAAACCTGGAGAATCGGAAAGGTTCCAGGAGCCTGCTTTTCTCTCCCATGATTTGAGCGGCAATCAGTTTTCCAACCCCGATCATTTTGTAGCCATGGTTCGAATCGGCAATGATCGAACAATTTTCTCTGTAAACATCAAACACGGGGAAACTATCGGGAGCCAATGCCCCCAATCCACCAGATGCATGTTCCTTTTTGTACAGATGCCGCTTATCCTCGAAACGCCGATGACAAAAAGCCAGTGCGGAACACCACATGTTGATAAAATCATCACCGACCACAAAATCCGGTGATTCCGAACCGTAGGGATCCACTGAAAAATCATCGCCTGTTCCATCGACATCATAAGGAGCAGCTCCTCCCTGGACGCCGCCGAAACTAAAATCAGGTTTGTAATAAATCCCCCACAACTTATCAGTGACCAGACTTCCATCGATGTCTGAGTGCAATGAAGCATCGGTGTCAACGTGAATGACTGGAGGCAGTTTCCCGTCATTGGTTGTCAGCGCTTTGGGGTCGACTCCCAAGGTCCCTTCCTGAAGACAGTAATATCGCCACATGGTGATGTTTTCATGGATTTTCTTGCCATCATTCACAGAAATGGATTGGGGCAAATCCAGCATCTTCCAGAATGTATTGACCCAGGGACCTGCGCCGATGACGACATAGTCGGTTTGAATCACTCCCCGGTTGGTAACAACCGCTGAAATGGATTTACCGGAAAATTCAAATTCCTGTACTTCAACATTTCCAATGATCTTTACTCCTTCATTTTCTGCTTTCCCTGCAAGGCCCTGCATGCATTTCATGTTGTTGGAGTATCCCCCTTTTTTCTCATGGAGCACAGAAGTGATTCCCTTGGCCTGCCAATCGTCAAAAAGTTCCCGCATGTAAGCCATCGAATCAGAGGCTCCTTCGACAAACGTTGAGGGATAATCAATGGATTTTTGCTGTTCATAAATGGTTCCGACATCGTCCCGCATCAACTCCGGGCTGATCTGCATGTAGCCGACAGGATGATAGCTGTAGGCTTCTGGATCACTTTCCCAGACCTCAACACTATGGGCCATCAGTTCCCGCATCGCCGGCTGGAAATAATTGTTCCGAACCACACCACAGGCGATTCCGGAAGCCCCTGAACCAATCCCGGATTTGTCAATCACTAATATATCTTCACCACCTCCGAGATTTCTTTTTTTCAGTTCAAGTGCAAGATGATAGGCGGTACTCAGTCCGTGAATACCTGCACCAATGATCACGTATTTTGAAGCGTTGGGAATGGACATTACTTTTTCAGATAATATGGTTTCAAAAAAACATGCTGGGTTTTAACAAACCCCTTTTTTTACGTCAAGAACATTCAAAGGGTGATTCATTTATACAGAAGGATTCAAAAACGATCCATGAAGGCGTTATAGCCTGAATCAGATGAGATGGTGGGGATCTACATCGATTTGCAGCAATTCATCTTTTTGCACCTTGATGGGTTCCTGCATCATTTCATTCAGCAGTGATTTGAGAACAGAAATTTCTGGAGCCTTGAGAAGAACCTGCCAGCGGAACCGATTTCTCAGTTTCTTTAATGGAGACTCGAGGGGCCCAATGATGGTTACATTTTGTGGGATTTTTTTAATCCTGCCTCTCACCATAGACGCGAGGGTTTCCGCACGTTTTTCTGAAGGACTGCTGCAAAGAATCAAAACCATGCTCCAGTAAGGGGGAACCTTGAGTACTTTTCTCTGCTTGAGTTCCACTTCAAGATAACGCTTTGCATCGTGATCCCGTGCACATTGGAGACTGTGGTGCCTGGGATTATAAGTTTGGATGAAGACCTCACCGGGTTTTTCTGCCCGGCCTGCTCTTCCGGCAACCTGGGTCAATAGTTGGAAGGTCCGTTCTCCCGCCCTGAAATCCGGAAGGTTCAACGAAAGGTCCGCCAGGATTGCTCCCACCAGTGTGACATTGGGAAAGTCATGCCCTTTGGTGATCAACTGAGTCCCCACCACAATGTCGACTTCATGATCATGGATCCTGCGCTGCATTTTTGACAAGGCATGCTTTCCGTGAAGCGCATCCCGATCCATGCGCATGATCTCTGCCCTTGGAAATATATTTTTCAATTCCATTTCTATCTGTTCGGTTCCGCTCCCCACGATCTTTTGGGGGCCTTTTGAACCACATTCAGGGCAGGTTTTGGGGGTCGGCAGAAAATAATCACAATGATGACAGCGCAAACCTCCGATTCCCTGATGAAACACAAGACTCAGGCTGCAATTCGGGCAGGTCAGTGTTTCATTACACTCCTCACAGATCATCAAAGGCGCATAGCCCCGGCGGTTGAGGAAAATGAGAACCTGCTCTCTTCTGATCAGCCTTTGTCGAATGGCTTCCAACAATTCCATTGAAAAATAAGGGCTCCCTTTCTGGCGGTCACAGTGTTTGAGATCCATCAGGCGCACTTCCGGAAGTTCAGGCTGGAAGATTCTTTTTTTTAGGAAGAGCGGATGATATTTCCCAAGTTGGACGTTGTAGGAGGATTCCAGGGAAGGTGTGGCACTCCCCAAAAGGACGGTTGCATTCGCCTTAAAACCCCGATAAACCGCCACATCACGGGCATGGTAGCGTGGAGTTTCAGCCTGCTTGTAGGAGCCATCGTGCTCTTCATCGACAATCACCAATCCGAGATTGTTCAGCGGGGCGAATACCGCACTCCGTGCTCCGACGACAATACTGGTCAGTCCGTTGCGGACCCGGGACCATTCATCATAACGTTCACCGTCGTCCATTCCGCTGTGAAGCACCGCAACGTTGTCCCCAAATCGTGAACGGAAACGGTTGACCAGCAAAGGGGTCAGAGAAATTTCAGGAACCAGGACCAAACTGCTTTTTCCCAGTTCCTGTGTCAAACGCACGGCATGCAGGTAAACTTCGGTCTTTCCGCTTCCGGTCACTCCTTCGAGGAGGAAAGTTTGATATTCGTCCTTATGTATTGAATCGTCCAATTCCTCAAAAACCTTCTGCTGGTCGTCAGTGAGTTGCTGAAACTCCTCGATTGGAGGCATCGGTTCTGCCAAAAATCGACGGAAGACCCTTTTTTCGAAAAACTCGACAACCCCTTCCTTTTCCAGGTTTTTCAGGGCTTGGGCAGGATTTGGGATACTGCTTCGAATTTCTTCCCAGGAGCTTTCGGGGGATTTTTTTAGTTTTTCAAGAATTTGAACTTTTTTGGTTTTTTTCCTTTTGGGGTCTCCCTTTGCTTCAGGATTGAGAAGACGGACCCAACGCTCCATTTTGGGACGACTCCTTTGTCCCGCAAAAGTCTGGACCTTTTCCAGGTGCCCCTGTCGGAGCCATTCTTTCAAAAGCTTCTTTTCCTCATTCCCAGGCTGGTTCCGATTCCAGTCTTCCAGGCTCCAGCGTTCTTTGGTGCTTACCAGATTCTGAAACGGCTTCCCGAGCATTTCAACTCCAGGAAGGGATTCACGTTTCCTGACAAATTCCTGACGCAGCAACAATCCCATTCCACCGGGAAGCGAACTGTTCAGAACTTCTCCCCATCCGCAAAAATAATAAGATGCCACCCAACGGCAGAGGTCCAGGATTTCTCCGGTCATGGAAGGATCCTCTTCGATCGTTTTTTCTACTTTTTTGAGCGGGCTGAAATCGGAATGTTTTTTCAGCGCCGTGATCACACCGCCCATTTTTCTTCGGGCAAAAGGTACCAACACCCTTAAACCCGGGACAGGATCAACATCCAGTCCTTCAGGCCAGGCATAATCGAAGGTTTTTTGGAGGGGAAGGTTCAGGGCGACTTCAACGATCACTGATCATCTCTTAAGTCAGTAAGTGTTTTTTGAAGCATCCTAATCCAGTTTGGCTGAATGAGCGTTCACGGGGACCGCACGGAGGAAGATCATTGAATCCGCACCGGAATTGGTGATCCTGTAGAAAGAGGAAGAGGCCGGTAAAAATACAGCTTCTTCCGGCAATAATTCAAGACTGCTCCCGGACTGACTTTCGAGTCTTAATTTCCCTTTCACGCAAATGATCAGATGGTATCGTCCTTCACATTGAAATTTTCTGGAAACATTCTCATCCATCCGGATCCGTTCCGAGCTAAAATCAGGAAAATCCACGATTCTTTCCTCCAAATACCCACCTTCTTCAGTCAATAATTGAGGTTCAGGCAAGCGGTAAGGTTCGGTGTTGATCAGATCCATAGCACGGTCCGTATCCCAGTGGTTCTGGGTCAGAACCTTCTGAGCAAACATCACGATCAGTCTTTCGTAATGGGGAGTCTGGAACTCGATCACCCGGATCCCATGCTGGAGTGAATGCACCTGTAATGCAGGAAAGGTCACCACATCCCCGACTTCCACAGAAACACGGCCGATGTATGCATAGGCTTTTTGTCTGAGTTCCTTCTCCTTCTGCCTGAGATCCTCCGGGAGTTTTTGTTCCAGTTCCGTCATCTGCTCAGGACTGATCGCTTCACTCTCTGACAGGCCAACTTCCTTTTTTAATCGGTCAAGCAGTTGATCCAGTTCTCTACGGATTTTTTCATACTCCCTGATCTGCTCCTGAAAATCCCTGAGACAGGGTTCCGACCAATTCTCCCCATAGTGTTCCCGGTAGCGTGAAATCACTTCCGGGTTCAATCCCGCCAGAATCTCTCCCTTTCCTGAAGGCCATGCTTGGGGATCAAGAGCCGTGACAACATAGACCTCCCATTTCTTTTCATGCATCTCCAGATAGAGATCTCCGAGTACTTCTTCCCGAACCGGGTTCAGGGTTTTCAGCAGAATCAATTGCTCATCAGCACCATTCAGCAATGGTTCAGGAAACAATCCAAGGGCGTAGGGCAATTCCGTCCTGCCGAATCGATCATGGATCAATGCCACCCCGCGTTTTTCCACCCCGGTGTACCAGCCCTCATACCCCCAGGGTTTGGGAATTTGAAGCACATCAAGACGCATCGGTTCCTGCGGGGAAACAACCGCGGCCCCAAAGTGATGGGCAATGACTTCAAGCGGTGTTTCGGTTTCCGGAACCATCAGACTCAGCCATTCCAGCGATTCACTTTCTCCTTTCCAGGTACATCCCCGGATTCGATCCTCCTTTCTTTTCGGATCTAATTCATAAAGCTGTTGGAAGACACAGAGACGGTTTTCATTCCAGGGTTCTTGTCGTTTACGTTGGAAATGCAGCAAGAGAATGACATCTTCAGTAAGCTCCTCTTCTTCCTTCCAAAAGCTGAATAAATGCTCTGCATCCAGCTTCAGCGATGCTTCATGCTCTTCGATCTTGACGCTGCAAAAATGGATAGCTTTCCCGCCTGGGGATCCGGCTGGAATTTTACGTTCGATCCTGGATTGCCAGGCGTTTTCAAAAGGAAATCCCATTTTGATCAATCCGCCAATTCCGGCATCACCCGTCCACTCCGAAAAGCCTCCGCCGTGATTGGACTGATTTGATCCAGCAGGGTTGCAATGGTTTTTTGTTCCACGTCCGGAAGCCTGTAGGGAGAAATAAACTCGATCCGGATTCCGTCAGTTCCTTCGGAAAAAAATTGATCTTGAGCCAGGGACAATGCGGATGCCGGTACGGGATCCAGCAGAGTGACCCTTGGAAATCCCAATTCAGAAAAGGCTTCGACAAAAAGGTCCGCACGGAAACTGTAATGGGTGCAGCCAAGGAAAACGATGGGGTGCTGATGCGGATTGAATCTAAAATTGCTTTCAGCAGACTCCAGGGCTTTTTGACAGCATTCCATGATCTCAGCAAAAATTGCCCTTTCTTCCAGCTTCGAGGAGATCTGATTGGCCAACCCCGGGCATGGCTGCTCAATGTATACCTGAGGTCTTTGAATTCCTCTAAGGCCTGTCACGCTATAAAGCCCTTCACTGACGGTGACCGGAGTCGCAAAAACAAAAAAAGGAGCATCGGGCTTTTCCTGGATCGCTTCCGTTAACAACTGACGACCGATCCAACCTATCCCCTGAACTTTGTTACGATGTTTCTGCACATAGGGGACTTCATCGAGCAGGGCACTGAGGGAACCGCAGGCGACAAAAATTTTTTCAGGTTGGAAGCGGTCCTCGGCTTTTTCCAACAGACCATTAAAAACCCGAACCCGTTCTTCAGCGGAAGTCATGTCATTGTAACCGTAATGATCACGCGGAACGGCATTCAGATAAACCATTTTCATCTCACTCCCTGCTTCACCGATCATTTTCGATTCCAGTTCGAGGACAAGGTGTGCCAGCATCGACAAGCCTCCCAATCCTGAATCGGTAATCAGTAAATTCATGGTTTCAATGGTTTCCGGAGTGAATCGGTTCAGGAAAGTGAACCAACCGCATCACACGCTATCGGCAGACCTTTATAAATACAACCCAATTCATCACTCATCCGGAACCAGGCACTTGACAAAAGGGATTCTCAATTTAAGGTGATGAGTGGGTCTCTTTCTTTCCAGCAGTATTCTGAAGCAAAAGAACTGCCAGACCATGAATTGACGCACCGATTAAAACTGATTATTTGAACCGTGGATCAGGCTTGATGGCAGTTCTATTCCAAGAAGACGTTCACTCGCATCTGAGTGAACGGCAAAAGCAAAAACAAACCCTCGTCCGTTACTGGAAAAACAGCAGGATGATCACTTCCGAAAGGATTCTGAAGGCATTCATGGAGATTCCAAGGGAATATTTTGTGGAAACCTCATTTGCGGATCAGGCCTATGCGGACCATCCCCTGCCCATCGGAGAAGGTCAGACCATTTCACAACCCACCACCGTGATGCTGATGCTCCAACTGCTGGAGGTCGAACCAGAACACAGGGTTCTAGAAATCGGTGCCGGCTGCGGATACAACGCTGCTTTGCTGGGCCTGCTGGCAAAAGAGGTGGTGACCATTGAACGTCATGAAAAATTGGCTGTTCTCGCACGAGCTAACCTCCGAAAAGCCGGAATCTCCAATGTCACCGTCCTGGCCGGGGACGGCAAACTCGGTGATCTGGAGCATTCTCCTTACAACCGGATCATTGTCACCGCGGCAGCTCAAAACATCCCTGCCCAGCTCAAAGAACAACTTGCTGTGGATGGAATCCTGCTTTCCCCGGTGGGGCAATCCCATCGCTGTGAAATGCTGCGAATCCATAAAACTCCAAGCAATCAATTCCAAACCTCGACCCATGGACTGTTTTCCTTTGTGCCGCTGGTTTGAGACAGATTTAACGAACCACAAGAACCATCCTTAAAATGAACGACCTGAACGCCAAGATAGAATCACTGAATCAATGGAAAGGACACGAAGAACGGGTTGAGGAAATCCTGAGCCCGCTTAAGGTTGAGGGATACCATGCGGTTCTGGACACCGGAGAACCTTCAGTGAATGAAGGAGAACCTGCACCGCCGGGGATTCACTGGATGCTTGCCCGCAGCAATACTCCGCATTCGCAACTTGGTCATGACGGACACGGTCGACGCGGCGGTTTTATTCCGCCGATCAACCTCCCCCGAAGGATGTGGGCCGGAAGTGACATCGAATTCATCCGTCCGCTTGTGGTAGGAGAAAAAGTGGTGCGGCGTTCCAATTTTGATTCGGTGGTTCATAAACAGGGACGGACCGGGAATCTGGTTTTTGTCAAACTGAGGCATGAATACAGTATCCGGGAAGAGATTTGCCTGTGCGAGATACAAACTTTGGTTTTTCGGGAATCACCCAAAGCGGATGATCCCAAACCCGAACTCCAGCCATCCCCTGGAGAAGCATCCTGGGAGAGGAGTCTAGTCCCAGATCCGGTCCTGCTTTTCAGGTATTCGGCATTGACATTCAACGGCCACCGGATTCACTACGACCGCTCCTACTGCATCGAAGAAGAAGGTTATCCCGGGTTACTGGTCCATGGTCCTCTGCAGGCGACCCTTCTGCTCGACTTATGCAGGCGTAACAAACAAGGCGCACCCCTCAGACGCTTTTCGTTCAGAGCGATGAGTCCGGTTTTTGACGGAGAAGAAATTGGAATCTGCGGGATCGAGGATGAAGGAAAAGGCAGATTGTGGATCAGGGGGCCTGCGGGTGAAATGGCAATGTCCGCCGAGGCCTCCTGGTGACGACTTGTCAGGAGTCAGACAAAACGACGGTCGAGTTCACTCCTGCGGGTTTCCAGATTTAAACTGCACGGGCTGGAAGGAGTTTCAGCAATCACTTTTCCACGGCGCATCACCATCAAGCGTTTCGCCTTCAAACGGATCGCCTCAATGGGATCCCTTGCTTCCAAAAGCACCAAGTCCGCATTGCAGCCCGGTTTGATTCCGTATCCTTCCAGGTTCATGATGCAGGCGGCATTTGCCGTGACCGCCTGAAAACAGGATTTCATCGCCTCGACCCCGGTCATCTGGGCCACATGCAATCCCATACTCGCCACCTCCAGCATGTCTGCAGAGCCGAGGGGGTACCAGGGGTCCATCACACAGTCATGGCCGAAAGCGACATTGATACCGGCAGACATCAATTCCGGCACCCGGGTCATCCCCCGTCTTTTGGGATAAACATCCTGTCTCCCCTGGATGGTGATGTTGATCAACGGATTGGCGATGGCATGCATTCCCGATTCCGCCATCAGGGGAATCAGCTTACTCACATAGTAGTTATCCATCGAGTGCATCGACGTCAGGTGGGATCCGGTCACCCTCCCCTGGAGTCCAAACCTCAATGTCGCCGAAGCCAGGCTCTCAACATGGCGTGACATCGGATCGTCGCTTTCGTCACAGTGCATGTCCACCATCAATCCCCGTTCCGCGGCAATCCTGCACAATGCGTCGACAGAGCGCCTTCCATCCTCCATCGTCCTTTCAAAATGCGGAATGCCTCCCACGATTTCCACTCCCAGATCCAGGGCCTTGAGGAGATTGGTTTCTGCATTTTCTGAACGATAGAAGCCGTCCTGGGGAAATGCCACCAGTTGCAGGTCGAGGTAAGGTTTCACCTGCTTTTGAACGTCAAGCAAAGCTTCCACCGCAAGCAGCCGAGAATCACAAACATCCACATGACTCCGGATGGCAAGCAGTCCCTGGGAAACCGCCAGATCACAATAACGCAAGGCCCGGTCTTTGATGGCCTCCTGGGTCAGATCGGGTTTCAGTTCTCCCCAGAGCTGGATTCCTTCCAACAGGGTTCCTGACTGGTTCAACCGAGGCAGTCCAAGACTGAGGGTCGCATCCATGTGAAAATGGGAATCCACAAACGGCGGGGAAAGCATGCAGTTGCTGCCATCAGTGGTCACTGATGCTTCAGCATCCAGGTTTTTTTCAACGGCGATGATCTTTTCATCACGAATCCCGACATCCACCCCTTCAGTCCCGTCGGGAAGATTGATGTTTTGAATAAGGTGATCAAACGGCATTTCCGAACTCTCTTTGCTTAATCATGAAGGAGGGATGGTGTTAGGACACTCATGCATCAGGTTCCAGGATGTTTTCCTGGACAAACATCCGGTCCCTTCGACTGACATGCGCCATCGAGTCAGCAGCAACCCTCTTGCCGATTTCAGTCTGGTAGGCGGCTTCAAAATCTTCTTGGGAATCAAACCACAATTCTGAAACTCCGTCATAGAGTGCTTCTTCCGACAGGACCACATTGAAGCAGATCCTTCTGACTCCAGGAAGTTGACGTGCCAAGGGTGCATGTTCCCCAATCCACCAGCTGCGGAAATCCTGAATGCTGTTGTCTTCCCGTCTTTTCAGTAAAATCATCGCTTTAAACATCGTTCTCCTGATTTTGTATCAAATCCTTGTTCTTGCCAGCGGTCTGCCTGAATCGGCAACCGCCACGGCAATCAGCATCTCATCTTCACGGGGAGCATCGGGAATGGAGATTTCCATTGCATCCATATGATCAAAACTCCAGATGCTGTCCTTATTCGTGATCGGAAGCACCAGGACCGATCCGGGGCCTCCCATTTTTTTTGTGGAGGGGATGATATCATCTCCCTTTTCCACAGCCTCACGGACGGGCTTTCCGAAACGGGGATGAAGTATTGCTGCCGCATGTTCGATTTCTCCACCGGTTCCAATCACGGCACCCTTCCCGTAACTCGTAATCGATCCTGGTTTCACCCCAAGAGCCTCAACAGCCCGGGTCGCCAGCAGGTCTCCGATTTCTGCCCCAAGATCGAACATGGGCTCGAGATCCTCAACATATCGACCTGCATAGGGATTATGAAAGACTCCTGCAGCCAGGGCTTTTCTTGCAGGAGGATCGACATTTTTTTGCATTTCCAGATGAATTTCATCGATTTGAATGACCAGTCTGCGGATTTTTAATTCGAGTTTCATGAATTATTTTTTGTCAGCTTAAGAAGGTTCAACATCGGTAAAAACC
>Ga0207993_1000533_pt1 | contig 14898 bp, 13 predicted proteins | sample ETN01SmetaG_2_FD_185791 | JGI IMG/M metagenome (GOLD analysis project Ga0207993, IMG submission 185791) | Marine microbial and viral communities from oxygen minimum zone, Eastern Pacific Ocean - ETNP2014F12-01SV265 (SPAdes) (version 2) | ecosystem: Environmental > Aquatic > Marine > Oceanic ...
ACCTTCCTCTAGCGCATCGTGCTCGAAATAGTGAGATTCCCCGATTCATTGAAGGCTAAGTGTTGAGCCCTTAGGTTCGGTTGTTATGCTGGACATGAGTATGTTCCGAGAGCACGCGGATGTGCTGAGGGCCGACCATGACAAGAGAGAGATGCCCCATCACAACATCGACGAGGTGATCCGTCTCGATGAAGAATGGCGGCAAGCAAGATATGATGTGGATCAGTTGAGGAAGAAACGAAATCAGGCTGCCAGAGGTATCGCGGAAGCAAAGAAATCAGGCGACTCCGCTAAAGCAGATGCAATTTTAGCAGAGGTAGCTAGCCTTGGAAACGAGATTGATTCTCTTAGTGAGAAAGTCGACTTGTGTCTAGCAGACCGAGACCAAATTCGAATGCGAGTTCCTAATATACTGCATGAATCGGTTCCTGTAGGAGAAGATGACCAGAAAAATACCCTACACAGTTTACACGGTGACAAGACCGAGTTAGGATTCGAAGCACGAAATCATAACGACCTAATCGAGATGAATAATTGGGTTGATCTTGCTAGAGGTGCGAAGGTAACTGGTTCTCGCTTCTACTTCCTTCAGGGTGACCTCGCCCGATTAGAAATGGCTCTACAGAGTTACTCTGCTAATTTTCTAATGGACCGGGGTTATACCTTGGTTCAACCACCGCTAATGATGAATCGTGAGGCCTACGAAGGAGTCACTGATTTGGGTGACTTTGAGACTGTCATGTATGGTATTGAACCAGACAAATACTACCTCATCGCGACTAGCGAGCACCCGCTTACTGCAATGAGAATGGACGAAATTATCGAACCAGCAGAATTACCGATTAAGTTGGTTGGTGTTTCTTCTTGCTTCCGACGCGAGGTAGGAGCACATGGGTTGTCAGATCGAGGAATCTGGAGAGTTCACCAATTTACCAAGATTGAACAAATCGTCATTTGCAAGCCAGATGATTCTTGGGAGCATCATGAGGAGTTACTAACCAATGCTGTTGAGTTATGGGATAGCCTAGGTCTGCATTACAGAGTAGTAAATATCTGTACAGGTGACATGGGAACTGTTGCCTCGAAGAAATACGACCTAGAGGCTTGGTTGCCTGGAGCTAATGCATACAAGGAAGTTGTTTCATGCTCCAACTGCACCGATTACCAAGCTAATCGTCTACGAATGAGATATCGCACTGCCGAAGGAAATTCAGCAGTTCATACCCTAAATTCGACAGCCGTTGCCACCAGCAGAGCTCTGGTGGCGATTATGGAACAATATCAGAACGAAGATGGAACTGTTAGAGTTCCTGACGTTCTAATTCCACATATGGGTGGCCAAAGCATACTGAAGCCACTAAACTGACTTAGGAACTAGAAGGTACTACTTTCTCAGTAGCCTTCAAGACAATCATACCGACTAATACTGCCACCAGTAATGCAGCGAGAATAGGTAGTACCATCGCTAACAATGCCAGTATAACGCTAGCAATATTTTCACCTGTGGACACAACGGGGTTTGCAATTCCTGCAGTCAAAGTTGTAGATATTCCTCTAGTTACAACGGTCGCACTCTGAACGGCTGCACTAACCCCTCCACCTGCAATGATCGATAATGACCATTGGATTACTGGATCTGTATTGCCCTCAAGAACAATTGCAGTCATACCAGTTCCTGCTACCACCGCAGCTGGACTAGCGATTGTATCCAATAGATTGTCAACCCAAGGAACATAATAAGCGGAAAGTTCGGCTAAAGTTGCCACACCCAATACGATTACAGCAACGTTTGAATCAAAATATTCTAGAGATGTATTTGCCAAATCTACCTCAACAGCATCTGCCCTTACTGCGATAGATAGCAGGAAGGGAGGAAGGAAAACACGGAAGCCAGATGCTGCCGCAAGACCCAATCCCATACATAAGCCGATTAATACGTCGAATTCGTTCACAATTAACGCGAACAAACGGACATTATTGAATCCAATGCCGTCATAATTCCTCAAAACAGTCGATTAACTGAAATCTTATTCCCTTATCCAGATAACATGGAGCGCGAATTGATGGTATTACCGATGTTTGCTATGGTGTGTTTGACATTCATAGTTGGGGTTAGTATGAGATTGAAAAGAGAACAAGTTGTAAAGAAGGGATTCAATTGGCGGTACTACAAGACATTTGAAGGAGAAAAACCTCCTAGAGATGCGTTACAAGCAGACCAGCATTTCGTCAATTTATTCGAAGTTCCTGTTCTATTCTATACAGCCTGTTTGACTGTAATGATTCTAGATTCATTAACCGAGTTTATTTTCGCATTAGCTTGGATGTATGTTTTGGGAAGAGTTTTCCATGCACACATATCATTGACACATAATCGCCTTCTATGGAGATCGCGTGTCTTTGTTGGGAGTGGTTTGGTATTATTTTCAATGTGGATATTGGTTACTTACCAAGCTGTGAGTTAGATTATTCATTCTCCAAGCTCAACTAAAGTCGCTCCCATATCGACTCTATCGCCCTCTGCAAAATTCATTGAAAGTACTTCACCTGCCTTCGGTGCTTGGATTCTATGCTCCATCTTCATCGCTTCCATAACCAACAGAGTTTGACCTTCTCTGACTCTTTGTCCGGCTTTTGCATGTACCTCTAGAATAGTTCCAGGCATCGGGGCTGTTAGACCACCCTCGCCTGCGGCTGAATCAGTGCTTCCTGGTTCATGACCATGAACAACATGGATTCGCCCATCGATGTGAATCCACCAATCATCACCAACCTTTGCTACGTGCGCGATATGCGCGGAACCGTCTACGTCGACAAGGAGCCTATCGCCTTGGGAATCTCGGGTAATGCCAATTTCAGAATGTGGTGCTTCGTGTCCATCCCGAGTCAGCCCCGCGAGGCTTAGTGTACCCTCTGAATCGGACAATTTGGCGGTGTAACGAACACCCGATTCTCCAATACTCCACTCCATCTTTTTTCACCTCAGGGAAATGACCTCGTCAAGGTCCTGAATGGGTCTCCGCTGTGCCCTGTATGTTCATCGACAAACGACTCAGATGACCCTGAGCCTGCACGATCAAGTCCGAATCGACTTGCTGCTGCGGCAATTGCCACAAGAGTAGCAGTATCTGGATCTGGCTCAGCGAAATCAGAAATATTTCTTGAATCCAAATAGTCAGTAGTTATTCCACCAGAAATAAAATCCGGATGGGTAGTCATTTGACGAAGGAATCCAATGTTTGTTATTACTCCAAGAGCCCTTAGGTCAGAGAGTGCATTATCTAAGCGTCTTGCAGCTGCAGTTCTTGTTGGGGCGTGAACGATTAATTTGGCTAACATCGGATCGAAGTCGACGGTCACCGCATCTCCTTCTCGAACCCCAGTGTCGACCCTAATTCCGGGGCCTGCTGGTGCACGCCACATCGCTAGGTCACCAATTGCTGGCAGGAATCCTTTGCTGGGGTCTTCTGCATAAATTCGGGCTTCCATAGAATGACCAGTGATTCCTATATCGGATTGAGACAATCCAAGCGGCAATCCTGCTGCAACTTCAAATTGCTTCTGTACGATATCTATTCCAGTAATCATCTCGGTTACCGGATGCTCTACTTGTAGACGGGTATTCATTTCTAAGAAGAAGAATTCACCTCGGTCAGAAAGTAGGAACTCAACTGTTCCTGCTCCTTCGTAATCGACCGCCTTTGCAGCCTGAACAGCCGCTTCACCCATCGCTTCTCGAATTGTGGGAGTAACCGCTGGACTCGGGGCTTCCTCGATGACTTTCTGATGTCGGCGTTGTAGTGAACAATCCCTTTCGTTCAAGTGAATACAATTCCCTTGACTATCTGCTAGAACTTGGATTTCGACGTGACGAGCACCTTTCAGAAGTCTCTCGACATATACGGTGCCGTCACCGAATGCTGCGGTTGCTTCTCTAGCCGCAGCTTCGTATTCTGTTCGCAGCATCTTCGGCTCGTGTACTGAGCGCATTCCCTTTCCTCCTCCTCCAGCGCTTGCTTTCAGCAAGAGAGGATAACCAACACGAGCCGCTGCAGAAGCTAGAACACCTAGATGATCTGAATCACCTCCCATAGATATCTCCTCGCCAGGGATTACCGGAACTCCTGATTCAATCATACAGCGACGAGCAGAGATCTTGTCGCCCATTGTCTCGATTGCATTGGCAGGTGGTCCAATCCAAATTAGACCTGCAGCCTTGACTGCATTTGCAAAATCAGCCCGCTCTGAAAGAAAACCAAAACCCGGATGAATCGCTTGAGCACCAGTAGAGCGGGCTGCCTCGATAATTGCATCTCCATTGAGATAAGTATCTGCTAGAGTAGTGCCAGGAAGATGAACGGCCTGATCTGCATTTTCGACGTGTAAAGAGCCTGCATCAGGGTCGGAATAAACCGCAACTCCACGGAGTCCTGATTCTTTTGCAGCCCGTAGCACCCTAACTGCAATCTCCCCTCGATTAGCAACCAAGACTGTATCGAATGGTCTAGTAGCACTGGACATCCAATCCGGAATCATTTCTACAACTCACTCTTCTAGTGCCCAATCTGGCTTCCTTCTCTCAAGGAATGAGGAGAGGCCTTCTTGACCTTCTCTAGAACCTCTCATTTGGCTTGTCTTGTCAAGGGTCCAAAGTCGAAGTTCCTCATCACTCCCCTGCCAAGCATCGAAGGTCATGGTCAACTTCTTTGATTCAGCCACTGCCATTGGCCCAGTAGTCATCACATCTGCAACTGCTCGTCCGATTGCCTCATCGAAATCTAGGGGTGACTCAACTACCTCGTTTAGCCAGCCAATTCGTAGTCCTTCTTCCGAGCCAACTCTACTTGCCAACATGGAAAGTCTACGGAACTCAGCACTGCCTAACTTACGATACACATAGGGGCCAATTACTGCAGGAAGAATGCCTAATTTAGCTTCAGAAAGAGCGATTCTTGTGCTTGGTTCACCAATTGCATGGTCGACGCAGGCTACGAGTCCTGCGCCTCCTCCAAGGGCTACACCTTGCACTGCACCAACGGTAAAGCAAGGATGTGCCCAAAGTGAATAGAATAGGCGATCAAGCCTTTCTGAATCTGCTCGATTTTCTTCTGGTGTTGCCGCGCCGGCATCTCGCATCATATTGATGTCCGCGCCGGCGCAGAAGTGCTTTCCATCTCCCCGAAGAACGATTACACGTAGATATTGAGAGCCCTCAGAATCATTCAGAGATTGAGTGACTCCAACGGATCTCTGAGCAGTCCAACTTAGCGCTTCGACCATTTCTGAAATCAACTGTACGTTTAGGGCGTTGAATACATCTGAGCGGCGTAGAGTTAGCCTGGCAATAGCGCCATCTATCTCGAGGCTACAAAGTTCGGCTACAGGTTTTGCGTCACTCATTTTCGTATCTTGCATAATTTCACATCCTGAATACGCCATATCCATTGTCTGGGAATGGGGCATTAAGGCTCGCCGATATTGCTAGCCCTAAGACATCCCTAGTATCACGTGGGTCGATTACCCCATCGTCCCAAAGACGAGCGGTTGAGTAGTAAGGCGAGCCTTCAGTCTCATATTTCTCTAGAATTGGTCGACGGAACTCTTCCAATTCTTCACCCGTCATAGGAGACAATCCTTCTCGGGCTCGTTGCTCTTGTTTGACAGTAGCAAGAACATCCGCTGCTTGTGGCCCACCCATAACAGAAATTCTTGCGTTGGGCCACATGAAGAGGAATCGTGGATCGTATGCTCGGCCACACATACCATAATTCCCAGCCCCATGAGACCCTCCGATGATTACAGTAAATTTAGGAACAGGTACACAAGATACAGCGGTTACGAGTTTAGCACCATCCTTAGCAATCCCGCCTGACTCAGCGTCACGGCCAACCATGAATCCTGTAATGTTCTGCAAGAAGATTAGCGGCACTCCACGCTGACCACATAATTCGACGAAGTGAGCACCTTTGAGAGATGATTCGGAGAATAGAATCCCATTGTTTGCTACTATCCCAACAGGATAACCGTGTATTCTGGCAAAGCCACAAACCAAGGTATTTCCATATCGCGGTTTGAACTCGTGGAAGCGAGAACCGTCAACGATTCTAGCGATTACCTCGCGTACATCGAACGGCGTACGATTGTCTGTTGGGATTATGCCCATCAAGTCCTCAGTATCGTGAGCTGGTGCTTCGACTGGCTTTACGTCCAATCTTTGCTTTGGCTCAATATTGAGATTCTCTACAACATTACGAACCATGCGTAGAGCTTCATCCTCATTTTCTGCGAAATGGTCGGCCACACCAGATTCTCTGGTGTGAACATCAGCACCTCCCAAATCTTCGGCGCTAACTTCCTCACCTGTCGCCGCCTTGACCAGTGGTGGCCCAGCGAGGAAAATTGTCCCGTTACCCTTGACAATAATCGATTCATCAGACATCGCTGGAACGTATGCGCCTCCTGCTGTACAACTTCCTAGAACTGCGGCTACCTGTGGGATTCCTTTGCCCGACATCATGGCTTGATTTCTGAAGATGCGTCCAAAGTGACCGATGTCGGGGAAAACCTCGTCTTGCATCGGTAAGAATGCCCCTCCACTATCGACAAGGTAGATGCATGGCAGATTGTTAGCATCTGCAACATCTTGGGCTCGAATGTGCTTCTTCACCGTCATAGGATAGTAGGATCCACCTTTGACGGTAGCATCATTTGCAACGAATAGGCATTCTCGACCATGAACTAAGCCAATACCTGTAATGATTCCAGCCGATTGGGCTTTTCCATCATACAGTTCATTTGCCGCTAGGCTAGATAATTCCAAGAATGGGCTTCCTGGATCACAAATTTCTGCTATTCGCTCTCTAGGAAGCATCTTTCCTCGTGAGCGATGTCTCTCGACATATTTCCCGCCACCACCTTGTTTTACAGCTTCCAATCGCTCTTTCAAATCGGTCGCCAAAGCAAGATTTTGCTCTTTTCGACGTTGCCAATCTTCACTGGAACGGTCGACCCGGGTCGGCAATCTGTCCATCACAATCGACCCTCGAGGATGCCGCCGAACTTTGAATACAATGGATACGACATCGTAGATGTCGTGATTAGACACCCAACATCAATCGACCCACATTGCGTAATCCTGGTGCCATTCCAACAACCATCAATGCCAGCCCAATCAACAAGCGCAGATGTTGTTGACGATACTCGAAGTTAGCCATAGAGTAGAACCAGAATACCACTCCACCAATACCTAATTTGAGAATGGCAAAAGTCAGTGCCGTATCGAATAATTCGACCGCTGCCTCCGATACTATGTGCTTCTCGGTGTATCCAAAGAAGTCGATACCAATGTATGTTGCAATGCCGTCCATTAGTTGGCCGGCAACAGGAAGGAATGCTACTGGATAAGCCATTGTTGCCTTCAATCGCAGGGATTCAATCAGATTCTTCTGCTCTGATTCTAGTTCGATGTATTCATCTTCCGTCATACCCGGAGGGAGAATACCTGCAACTATTCCTTGAGATGCCAGTTCGGAGGCGGCTTCTCTTCCTTGTTCTAGCATGAACCAGCATAGTACGACTGGAAATCCAATAACTACGATTACTGCGACAAAATTCCAAGGATAATTTCCAATATCAGTTATGTCAATTGAGGAAAGATAAGATGCGATGGCACCGAATAGAACTAGACACCCTCCGATTCCTGAAAAGTAAACAGTACGCTGAATGCTGTCAAAACTTTCAGCGCTTGATTCCAAAATATGGGGGGCCATTATAGCCAGAATACTGAAAATCAACATCAATGATATATCGATGTCTACTTTACCATCAATTGAATTTGCATAAATAATAAATTGAGTGAAAATTACAATTATTGAGGCTGATTTTACCTTCTCTGATTTTTCCTCATCGCTAGAATCTGAAGTATGAATTCTATATCCTAACCAGCCGGATATGATTACCCAAGTTGCAGTTTGGAAATGCACACCAGGACTTACAAACCATGCCGAGAAGAATTCGCCAAACATTTCCGCATCTTCAACAACCTCTCCTAAGGCTGCCCATAGAACAAATGGAAGTAAAGCAAGTAGAGTTCTGTCAGACCCATCAACTCCTAAGTGACGAAGCCATCCTGACAATGCTACAACAAACATTGCTAGAACAACACCATAGGTCATCGTATTGATCATATTGTAACCTGAATCACCGGTTGATTCTCCGATGATTGGATCAAGGTAGTATTTGTAGACAAAATCTGACAAGGGATTAGCAAAATCGATTGAACCTAAGAAGGCTCCAATACAGAATAAAGTCATGATTACTGCGAGAGCACGTATAATCAAACGCTCGTAATCGTACCACTCTTCTAACACGTTCACGACCCTGCGAAAAAGCATCTGCGCTTAGGTATGGCGGCGTATGAAATCACTCTTCGCCATAAGTTATCGATTCGTCTTCTGCCAATTCTAACATCTCAGCAACCTCTTCTTCATCATCCGGATCGACTTGTGCTGACTTGAATCTACGTTCTTTTCTACGGCGGGCATCAGCCAAGCCGGGAACCAATGCATCGAAGTCTTCTGATGAGGTATTACCAGTATTGTATGAGTCCAAACTACGAGATTGAATCCTCATACGCTTGCGATCTTGTTCAAGTCCATGTAAGACAGTACCATGCTCTGCACCATTGAGAATGTTCTCAATCGCAGGGGTTGCTAACGCAAGACCATCCTCATCTCCGATTACCAAAACTGTAGAGCCATATATCGCCATCTCAGTTCTAGACATCTCTTCAATTAGACTACGAATACGACCATTTCTTCCGATTAGACGGCTTCGCATTCTACGAGTTTGGTTGGGTTGTCTACCAACCCATTCACGAATGTCATACATTCGCAGAAAAACATCATCATCGAGTAATTTTACCGCTCTATTTGGTGCCAATCCGCGGCCGATTGCACGAATGACATCGGGCATTTTCATTTTTACAATCGGATCTAATTCTTCCTGATTCCAAATAGCCGAAACATCACCAGTTGCGGAGTCAATTTCCAAACTCGCTCCACTAGATTTCTCAAGCATCTTGCGAGTTCGGCCACCCTTACCAATTAGCACCGCGATGCGGTCTTTTGGTATGCGGGCTAGTAGTTCCACAAAGTTGGGCGGCCAGCCTTGCCATTTTAATCCCCGCCTGAAAGGGGAGGATATTTTGGAACCGGCTCTTCAAGAACTCTGAGTAAAGAATCTGCAAGATTGACTTCATATCCTTGTCGATTAATCCATTGAACCAATCTAGTTACATCGCGAACTAGGAACTCATTCGAGGATGGATGTGCGCTAACAACTGCTTGACCTACATCAATTACCCAAGGTTCACCATCATACCAGAGAATATTGTATTCACTAAAATCGGAATGAGCAAGATCGCAGGTCTGCCAACATACTGCAAGAATCTCCAGAAGGTCGTCAAACACTCCCTTTGGATCGTCAATCGTAATGTCCTTCAAGCGAGGAGAAGGTTCGCTTTCATCCCCAATTAAATCCATCACCAAAACATTGTTCAGAACAGCTCTAGGTCTTGGTACCCGAATTCCATGCTTTCGCATTCGACGTAGATTTCGATATTCCTTTCTTACCCAAATCTTCACCAATTCTCGGTGACGACGCTTTAGCCCGCCGAATCGTGGATCCCCGTCAATGTATTTTGCGAGACTCTTGAAGACAGCATTCGTAGTATGAAAAATCTTCACTGCTGCGGGTCCTTGGTATGTTGTTGCGTGAAATACGTGTGCCTCTTTTCCCCGTGCGATTGGATAATCAACGGTTTCAATTTCACCAGACTGCATTAATTTATGCAAAGACATCAGAGTTGAACGGTCGAAGACCGCATCGAATACCCGTCGATCAACCCAGTCATATTGGCCTGAGCCAAGAACTCCTTGCAACTTGTCTTCAATTTCCACGAACATTCTCTTGAATCGTGGCTCTGTCATCCAGTCGTGTTGCTTACCTGCCTTCATCAATTCATCCGGATCAATTTCTTCCCAGTCGGGATTTGCCATCATCCTCACCCGAAGAATGAATCGATATCATCATCGTCATCATCTGCAAAGTTGGAAGGTTTTGGTTCTGGAGTTGATTCTTCTACCGATTCTTCAGAATCCTCTTTTGTCTCTGTATCCGAATCCTCTTCAACCGCCCCTGTGTCAACAATTTCGTAGTCTTCATCCTGTTCGTGAATTTGATCATCAGTCATACCGAATAAATCTACTATCTCAGGTAAAACACCCTTTCGAGATAGGTAAATCGACTGTGTCTTTGTATATCGCATTCTAACATCGGCTCTTGAATCTTGGAAATCCCAAGGTTGAACAATAACCAAATCACCTTCACGAACCCATTGCCGTCTTCGCATCTTTCCTGGAATTCGTGCTAGTCGACTCTCACCATCTTCGCAAACCGCTCTGACTTTACGACCACCTAGAATTTGGTCGGCTATGGCAAACATTTCATTGATTTTTTTATTCGGTAAAGTAACGCGTATTTTATCGCTGGTTCCGGATTCAAGTTGAGCCAACAACTCAGTATCCACGCGTTCCTCCCGTCTTGCCATTAGGCTTCGGTCGAGAGACCCCTATGTGAAACCATGCCTTGTTGATTGGCTCGGAAATCGGTACCATCAAAGATCAGATACTGCGCCTTCGACCAAATCAAGCAAATATTCGGCACCAGGTCCTAATCCGAAGAATACAGTCAATATTGTAAGTACAAGAATGGTATTTCGCAAGTGGAGAGACTTTCTCAGAGGTTTTTCGTTTTCAGGAGCTTCGAAGAACATAACTAGACCGATTCGAAGGTAATAGAATAGAGATAGAGCACTGTTGAGAACAATTGCCATAGCCAGCCAGAAAACAGGATCTACGGACTCTGCCCAAGGAACAATAGCATCTGCTGATGTACTACCTGTACCAGCGCTAATATTCACAATACCATTAATCATGAGTAACTTAGAAAGGAACCCTGACAATGGTGGAACTCCAGCCAATGCAAGCATGAAGATAAACATCGAACCTGCAATCAACGGGTCTCGCTGAGCAAGCCCGTGAAGGTCTTCCAAACGATGGCTTCGGCCTTCAGTCTCAAGCATAGCCAGTACCAAGAAGGCTCCTAGTTTGAATAGAACAAGAATTGTTAGATGGAAAACAATTGCAACTAATACTAACTCAGTTGTTGATGTATCCCCTAATCCACTTCCCACAGCAGCGACTGCCGCTAGCATGTAACCTGCGTGAGCTACGCTAGAATAAGCCAACATTCTCTTTGGATTATCGCTAGTAAGTGCTGCTAAGTTACCCCATGTCATAGTGATGACAGCAATTATTGCTAGGAGAATAAACCAAAGTGCTTCACCCTCTTCTGGCATTGTGACTTGAATAAGTACTCTGAATATCGCTACGAATCCCATCGCCTTGGAAGCTGTTGCCAGCACACCAGCCACTGGAGAAGAGGCTCCAGCGTAGGCATCAGGTGCGGCGAGGTGGAAAGGTGCGGCACTGACTTTGAATCCGAAAGCAACCAGCATTAGTCCAACACCGATAACGGCGAATGGATCTAATCCATCCATAGCCGCCCATGAGTTTGCAAGTGCATCGAAATCCAGATCCCCAGACCAAAGATAGACCAAGGACATTCCATAGATTCCTGTAGCACTAGCAACTGAACCGACAATGAAGTATTTGGCACCGGCCTCGCCTCCAACTTCCTCCTCTTTGTGGAATGCAACCAAAACATAGGCTGCTAGACCAGCTAACTCAATTGCAACGAACATGAAGAATAAATTAGAGGCCATTGCCATCAAGCCCATACCAAGACCAACCATCATCAATAGTATGTGGAAATCCACTTGACGACGGTTGTCCATAAGTGCTGAGATTAGCGCCTCGGTAAGCGATTCAGAATCATTCTCACGAGGTGCTCTTGCGGAAGTTCGTGCTGGCATTCTGTATGTTGTGGCAACAGCTGACAAGAGAAGTGCGCCATAGAATACGAAAGACATCATTCTAGTGAATGAAGTGATTTCGATAACTCCTCCAACCTCGCCGGATGCTCCGTCTATTTCCAAAAAGGAATAGATGAAGGCTACAAATAATGCAAATATAGTAATTCGAGCCGGAACTCTTGGATCAGAAGTACTCTTGAATCTAGTTCCTCCAATGAATATTGGAATCCTTGTTCTAGTAAGCGGAATCCTAAGAGTTGAATCTCCTAGATTAGGAATTAAAATAGCAAAAATAATTCCTGCAACAAGAGTCATTTCTGGAAGTAATAGTTCCATTTCTTCAGTAGTTAGCATCAGGGCTTCACCCCCTGACTATTCATGGCCTGAACTAATGTCTCTAGCATAAATTCTGTAGACCAATCAGACATCATATCCCAGAAGATGAATGGCATGATTCCAAACAATACCGTTAGACCACCCAAAACAAACATTCCAGCATTCTCATGCCAAGTAATGTCTCGGGGTTCTTCTCCATGCATTGTGTCTGGAAGTATACCAACGTGAGGATCTCCGCCTTCGAAAATCATCTTCTGCATACTTGTTAGGTAGTATACAGCAGTGATGATTAAGGTCAATGCTGGCCAAATTACTAACCAACCAAATGTCATCCAGAAGGCTATCATTACTGCAATTTCAGCCACGAATCCAGCCAATAACGGAAGCCCAAGGCTTGCCATCCAACCTAGCATCATGTGCCCCGCTAACCATGGAGAGTGGTGCGCGATTCCACGCATCGAGCCAATCTCAAGAGTGTGGTAGTGGTGCTTGAAGGCTCCAGCTACAGCGAAGAGAAGAGGACTGATGATGCCGTGGGCGAACATCATGAACAGTGCTCCAGCGATTCCTAGTGGTTGCATGGTTGCTATTCCAAGGAAAATCAATCCCATGTGAGAGACGGATGAATAAGCGACCATGCGCTTGAGGTTAGTCTGTCCCATACAGACGATTGCACCGTAGACTAGACTGGCCATTCCGAGAATGATGAGAAGCGGAGTGAATACGACTGTCGATTCTGGGAAGATGGTTACAGCGATTCTGAGGAATCCGTATGCTCCCATCTTCAGCATGACACCAGCCAACAGCATTGAGCCGGCTGTTGGTGCCTGAACGTGAGCGTCTGGTAACCAAGTGTGAACTGGTACGCTAGGCATCTTTGTTGCAAATCCAATCAGTAATAGAAGCCAGACAAAGTGCCGCAGGCCTTCGCCGGCGATGAGGCCACCTCCGGCAGCCTGCGCGGTCATCGCTACGAGGTCGAAGTGATGACCGGTCAGCGAGCCAGCAAGGTCCGCGTCTCCCGTGTTGAAGTACATCACAAGGATACCAATAAGCATCAGAACACTTGCTGTGAAAGTGTAGATGAAGAACTTCATCGAAGCATATCTGCGATCGTCTCCGCCCCAAACCAAAATCAAGAAGAACATCGGGATTAGAGTCAATTCCCAGAAGACGTAGAAAACGAATAAGTCGAGTACGACAAATACACCAATCAGTGCACCTTCCATGACTAGGATTAGTGGGTGGAATAGGTGTCCTTTCTTTGCGTCCCACTCGACTAGCATGGAGATAGGGATTAACAAAGCGGTAAGCCATACCATTGGGAACGACAAGGCGTCAACCCCGACTACCCATCTTACTCCGATACTTTCCAGCAGAACTACTGAATCATTTTGGAAAACATACTGACCTTGTGTGATATTAAGCCAATCGATATTACCAATTTGACCGAGGAATAACGCGGTTGTAATGGCGAAGATTGCCAGAGCAACTCCCATCGAAAGTGAGCGTGAAATCTTTCTAGTGAAATCCGCCATACTTGCAGGAGCTAGGTATGGCAGAATCAACAGGGCTAAACCGACAGCAAGCGGTGTTAGAGTGATGAATGTTAGAGGATCTGACTGAATCAAGCGCTCACCCCCCAAATTAGAGCGAATATACACAACGCGCCTACAGCAGCCATCAGAATGTAGTCGCGGGCACTACCTGTTGTTACTCTGCGAATTTGTACGGAACCGAAAACAGAATTGGATTCAATCTGCTTGACTACTCCATCGATTACATTGGCATCGAACCAAGCGGCGAAAGCCGAGAATGGAAGGATGGTCTTTCCTAGAACCCACTCGTATAGGTCATCGAAATACAGTCTATTCTGTAGTGCCTCGGCAAATTGTGAGTTTGCTAATTCATCGACATTCTGGCTACCAAACTTGCCAGATAGGCTGGTTAGCCAGTGAACTATCGGGGTTGCTTTCTCGCCTTCCTTGAGTGAACCACCGTATACTCGGGCGGCAAATATTGGGCCAACTATGAATGAAAGCAGGATAGTGGTCCAGCCAATCATTCGGACTTGTTCATCCTCAGGTAGGAATGCATGCTCTAGTTCGTAAATCACCTGATCGAAGAATGTGTCCTTGTGAATAGATAGATGGTCAGCCTCTCCTGATAGCCAATCTACCATGCCATAGAGGGCGAGTCCGAATCCGCCTAGGGCGGTAATTATTGAGAGAATTACAAGCGGTGTCTTGACCCAAGGAGTCTCTTCATGGACGTGGTCTACGAGTTCATTCTTTGGCTCACCCGCGAAGGTCATGAACCACATTCGTGACATGTAAAAGCCGGTCATACCGGCAGTTGCTAGAATTAGTATAGCCGGTCCAAGCAATGCGTCGGCTCCGTTGAAGTATGCATACCATGTCTTTCCAACGATAATTTCCTTTGACCAGAATCCACCGATTAATGGAATACCAATAATTGACATCGACCCGAACATCATCGCTGTTGCTGTTACGGGTAGTTTGCTCGCCAAGCCACCCATATTGCGCATATCTTGAGGGTCGAAGTCA
>Ga0207993_1000535_pt1 | contig 14892 bp, 17 predicted proteins | sample ETN01SmetaG_2_FD_185791 | JGI IMG/M metagenome (GOLD analysis project Ga0207993, IMG submission 185791) | Marine microbial and viral communities from oxygen minimum zone, Eastern Pacific Ocean - ETNP2014F12-01SV265 (SPAdes) (version 2) | ecosystem: Environmental > Aquatic > Marine > Oceanic ...
AATGCATAGTAAATGATCTGAGTGAAATAAGCAAAAGGATTCTTTGATTTTTCAGGATCAAAGTTGTCGATATATTGAAGGCAGTTTTCAATGCCATCACAGATCATGTCCTCACGGAACATGTAGTTGACAAAGTTTGGTTTGTATGATAAATGTGTAGCAATTTTAAGAAAACACTCGCCAAGGTAATTCGTAACACGAGGTCTATCTTCTGATAGTTCCTTTGCATTATGCACTTTGTTACGATACTCAACAATGGCTGCTAAGAACTCTTTGTTATTTACGTAGTACTCTGTTTGTTTTCTTTTAGCCATTACGGTGTACGCCACTTAGGTTGCTTTTAAATCATGTACATAGTATAGCATTGTGTCATGATTTTGTAAAGGGTTTTGTTAAGGGGGTTGACAAATCCTCAAAACCTGAGTAGGATAACTCTGTCAAGGGTTCAGAAGGGATGTAGCTATTAGCTTCTCTTAAAGATCCCCTCAAGAGTCTTTTTCATTTCTTTTACGGATCCAACATATCCAGATTCACGAGGTAACTTCTTTCCTCTACCCGCCAATGCTTTACCACTATCTAGTCTCTGTAAGGTTTGATTATAGAAATCAACAATGTCACCTTCAATTTCACTAATAGTAATAACTTTATCTTTAGGTATAATAAATTCTTCTTCAAGAGAAGCATTCATCCATTCTCTTAAATGAAATCCTGTAACTTCTAACTGACCTTTTCTTTGTTTTGCGTTTTCAACACAGAGAGGTCTATCCAATAAAATCCTATCTTCTTCAGTTAGATAGCACATCTTAGCGATGATTTCTTCACCAGAGACTAGTTTTAATGTAGCATAGAATTCTTCTTCCATATTAGTTTGCTCTAAGGTTTACTTTAATAACCTCATACTTAAAGTTCTCTTCATTATAAATGGTAACTCTCTCATTCAAATGTTTGAGTGTATAATTCTGACCACCAATGTCGTCAGCGATGTCGTATAGGGTTGCTATTTCTTTACCTTCACCTTTCCTGAGCACTCTTCCAATGGACTGGAGGTTCCGAATGCGTGATTTACTTGGTGATGCAAAGATAATGTTGTGAAGACGTTTAATGTTAATTCCAGTTGAGAAGGTGCCGTAACTGGCAACGATGATAGCATTTTGTTCTGTTTCTGTAATCTGTCGAACTTCTTCGCGGTCTTCTACGTCAGTACCACCATGAACGAAAAAGAGTTTTCGCTTGGGGTCTATGGTGCTATTTATTAGTTCATAAAGTGGTTCTCCGTGCTTCTCTATATAATTGAAGAGCACAAGAGTATTACCTTCTATATCATTAACTAGATTCTTGATGAGGTTATTTCTACCACGATGTTCAACTAGATAATCCATCTCATCATGATATGTTTCAAAATGTTGTGGAGCATGTTTACATAGCAGTACTTTGATTCTAAATTTAGAAAGATACCCCTCGTTAATCAATGAATCAGTTTTTGTTACTTGTGAGCAATCACCAAACAGTCCTTCTAGTACCCATTTATGAGTTTTACTTCCGTCTAATGTACCTGTAAAACCAAATCTATACTTGGCATTGTGAAGCTTGGTCATGATGCCTGTCAATGACTTAGACTTAAAGAGATGAGCCTCATCTCCAATCACACAGTCTATGTCATCAAAATATCTCTTAGGAAATTTGTAGATAGATTGCCAAGTCGAAATAATAATTGGTTTATCAGTATTCTTATCTTTACCAGAGTAAATCTTATGAACAAAGTCGTCAGCATTCCACCCGTAAGAAATAAAATCATTGACCATCTGCTCAACGAGGGATGTAGTTGGGACGACTATAAGTATCTTCTTTGCGGTGGCGCAATAGTATCTGACTATGGAGTAGATCATAAGAGATTTCCCAGATCCCGTAGGAGAAAGAAGTAACTTACGATTATTTTTTAAAGCCTCGTATACTGCCTGATACTGGTAAGGACGGGGTTTTATATTGCACACCTTATCCATGAAGTGTTTGACACCTGCTGGAGATACAAACTTATTGTCATCTGTAATATCTCCATACCAATCATTCTTGTCGTATTCAATATTATATTGCCTCTCAAATGCCCACGTCTCAAGGTGATGCACCAAACCATGATAAAGTTCGCCTGTACCTGGTGAGTACAGACGTATAGTTCCATCCCAATATTTGTATCGAGGGTTCTTCTTTAAATACTTTGCTTCTGGAACTTCAAACGAAAAATAATCTGACAACTCACGATGAACATGCTCCTGAGCAGATTGAATAGTGATGTAGACTTCGTTCTTCTTTTTGATGCTGAGAGTAGTAGTCATTGTCCATTTACAAATTTCTCCCACTCAATGGCACTCTTGATTTGGAAACCTCTATTACTAATTTGACGCATGACTTGATCTAACCAGTACAACATCTGGTCTAGATATTTGATCTTAGCTTCTAGATTAATAATTTCCTCATCACTTTCCAGATAAACCTTCATTTTTTCTGTAGTCTTAATTGAAGTTCCAAATGGTTTAGCGGCGTATGTCTTAGCGTCTGCCTCGCCAGAGTAATACTCACGCTTCTCTCTTACCAGTCTACGAACCTCAAACTCCAAGGAAGTTTTAACTGCTTGAATGTCACTGTAATGGTTTAAGTATTTATTATGCTGAAAAGGGATGTCTAATGCAAGTTGTCCCAGATCTGCGGTATATTGTTTGTTCTTGAATTGAAAGTCAACTGCAGAATCTTCTGCCCAGTCTTCTTTTAGTTTGTCAAATTTATTAAGAAGGTCACCAAATTTCATAAAGATTTTAAGTTTTTATCACGAATAAAGAATTGTTGATGCTTGAATGTCACCTCTGCAGTAATGTATTCTACATCAGACATTGTGGCATCGAACTGTAGATTGCTTAACCCAATAGGAAATAGGTTTTTAAAATCTACAATGAATGCTGGATTGTATTGAGAAGTGACGATGTGTAGTTGACCATCTGTATAGATCTCGGATTCTGTTATCTCTCTTTGCATCTGATCTGCATTACCTACGTCACGCATCCATGAATGTATGCTATAATAATTTTTTAAATCTTCGTCAACAATAAAACGTACAGAGAAATCACCAAACTCTACTCCTCCACCAGGATATACAGGCAAACTCCTAAAAGGACTTGCTACCTGTGTTGTAGGCATTGTGATGTCTGGTACGTTTCCAGTTTGACAAAAGAAGTCTACCCCCTCAAACTTCTCTAGTTTAAGGAGAAAACCAATTGGATTTAAGAAATTTCTATTAGAAGGTTGTTCCTTATACCACTTAGCAGACATGTCAAATTACTAGCTACGTACTATTTATCCTCGTTATACCAGAAGTCTTCCCAGTCTTTAGGACTGTGGGTAGCATCTTCTATAACCAGTTTGTTAATTAAATGTTTGCGTCTTTCTTTTGCAGCACGTAGTGCCTGTGGTTTAAGGTGGCGTTTCTGTTCCTTCTTGGAATGATGCTGCCAGTTAGGTGTTATTTCCAATTGTCGTCCTCCCCCCAGAATTCATCTACCTCATCATCCCATACTTCATAAGGACCACGCTGCATTCGTTTTAGTTTGTCTGTCTCAGCATTAAATTTTGCTGTCTCAGATAACCAGATGGCAAGTTTGATCACCACGAATACTACCGCTATGGGCGATAAGCATAATAATAGTATAACAGAAGATTGATTCATTGCCAATACTCATCAAGCACATCCCATACTCTGTTCAAATATTCATTCGCACCTTTGCATTCCCATTCACCTTTCTCTCCAATTTCACATTTGTAGTGTAGCTCCCTTTTAAGTTGCATGAGTTTGTTGGTCATTGCTACTTTGTCTAGTCTTCCGTTCATAGTTACTCGTTGTACCTACACTACTATTTAAGCATAAAAAAAGGGGATCGTGTGATCCCCTGTGTTGATATCGTAACTTGGATTACATAAGGTTCTTAACGAGAACACGTCTGTAATACTGGTTGCGAGATGCAGTAAGAGTTTCTTGATCAGGATTACCAGAACCATCAACAACGAATGGGTTTGCGACCATGCCGTAGCGAGTCTTGAAACCAATCTTAGGTTGGAAGGTGCTAGGATCAATAGATCTGAGCATCTGTAGGGGAACGTATGGGCAATAGAACAGTCCTGCGTCATAAGGAGAAGAACCCTTATAACCAGCAACATAGAAGTGACTGTTAGAAACGTTAGCAGAGTAAGGATCAACGTAGACCTTAATTCTTCCGTTCATAGTACCCACAAGTAGGTTACCAGTGTCATCCACTTCACCGATGGAAGGACCACCAGCACCAGTTAGACCAGAACTATAGTCTAGGACACCAGACATAGCAAGTGCAGAAGCAACGTCAGCAGATGTTAGGATAAAGTTACCCTTTCCTCTACGAGTTTGCTGCGCGATGGCGTTAGCATCTCTTTCAACTTGGAACATAAGTCCCTTGAATTTTTCAACTGACCATCTACCGTTGGAGTCAACGTCTAAGTCGAAGATACCAGCGTTAGCAACGTTGTTCTGAGCACCAGGTTTTGCAACTGTGTAAACAGTTCTAACAACTTCACGGTTGATCTCAGCAAGGATCTCACTAGAAAGAAGATTAGCGAGTTCTTGCTCAGCATCTAGACCATGAATTGCTTTCAAGTCCTGTGCAAGTTCTAATGTGTATTCAGCTTTTAGAGCTCTAGTACGTGCTTGTACAGAGGTCTTCTCGATGCTGAAGCTCATTTCGTTGAACAGAGTAGAACCTGAACCTAGAGTTTCAGCGTTCTGTCTCTCGATTCCTTTCTCTCCTCTTTCGTAAGTACCAGAGTCGTTAAGTAAACCAGGGTTAGCGTCAGTAGTTCCACCGTCTCCACGAGGATTAGTGTCAGAACCACCATTAGCATTAGTCTGGTTGTAAACTCCAGGACCTGCAGAAGATGCAGAGAAGTTAGAATCAGGTTCGTTGTAGAGTGCTTCTGGACCACCACGAAGAGTTGAACCGTTCTCTTGGTAGTGTGACTTCATCGCGAAGATAAGTCCAGTAGGACCAGACATTGGTTGAACGCCACAGATGTCATATGCCACTAAGTTAGGCATTGCACGTCTGATAAGGCTGATCATCACAGGGTCGAAACCTGCTAGACCACCAGTGGCTGGAGTATTTGCAAGACTATCACCAGATAGACCTGCTGGTGCGATAGATCCAACAGTGTTGGATGCTTCGTTAATAAGGCCACGCTCTTCACGTAGACTCTTTTCTGTATTTTCTAACAGAACAGCGGTGACAGCCTTTCTATAATTGTCTTTGATGGCGCCTGCGCCTTCATGACCTAGAACAGGTGACCACTTTTCGGTTAGAGCTTTAGAATTAAACATTGAATGTTTGCTCCGAAAAAATGGGGTTTAATATTTTAATATCATTGCCAGCGGTTAAGAGCACTGAGGTATTGCGCCATTGCTGGAGTAACCTCTGCGTTCTCTCCTTCTACTGGAGTTTCATCAGCAATCTCTGCAGGTGCAGATGTTTGCTCTTTAAAGTAAGACTCCTTAATGGTCTTAACCTTTGCGGAGAATGACTCTTCCGAGACAAACTCTAGACCCTCAGCAAGTGCTGCGAGTTTTTCCTTCTGAGTATCTGCCAATCCTTCTGACACAGTGGCCAAAATGTTGAGTTTTGCAGTCTCATTAAGTTTATTTTGTAAAGTCACATTTGCTTTGACCTGTTCGTCAAGGCGAGTTTCCATCTCACGAATTGATTCAGCCATACCCTCTACCACATCGACCTTCTCGTCGGGGATAGAGATGTAGTGCTCTTCAAAGAGACCTTTAAGACCTGCAATGAAGTCTGTAGTGATCTCATTTCTGATTCCACGGTCAACAGCAACTTGATTTGCTTCCATCCATTGACCGATGGCGTAGTTCACAGTACCGTTCACGTTCTCAGAGAGTTCTTTCTTAGATTCCTCTAACTTCTCCTCGTGTGCTTTAGTAAAGTGTTCTACAAGCTTGTCGTACTCTTCCTGAAGTTTTGCTTTGACAGCGGCTTCAAAGATAGTCTTTGCTTTCTCAGCAAACTCTTCAGAGAGTTCGGTTCCCTCAAGTAGGGCTTTAACATCGTCAGTCATATCAATCTCAAAACCTGCTTTGATTGGATATGTGACTTTGCCACCCATGCCAGTACCATATGCTACTTCAGCACCAACGGAAGGCATTGGATCCTTACCAGGCTTACCAGCGGTTGAGGTCACGCTGCTATCTTGCGATACAGGTGCCGCTGCTTTGGCGCCAGGATTCTCTTCACCGTCTTCATCATTAGCATGAAGTGGTGCGGAGGTAGAACCTCCTAAATCTGCTGCTGCAGACTGACCAGGTGCAACACTAGGTGCTACAGTAGGCATAGGATCCTTGCCACCTGCTTTAGCAGTTTGGGCGTCGGAAACGGCTGAAGGGTCACTACCAGTGCCAGGAATAACGTTAGCAGAAACGGTAGGCATTGGATCAGCCGCGTTCTCTACGATCACCTTGTGCTGGGTAACGAACTCCTCAAACTTTTCGTTTAGCATATCTGACATTTGAGTTTACCTCGTAATTTTCCGTAATAATAATTATCTAAGAGTATTTATAGAATCAAAGATTTGAAAGAAAATCCTCAAACACTTTGAGGGTCTTCTGTTCCATGTCGCGGCGTGATGCCGTATCCATGTATCGTTGATATTTAGCAACTTCACGCTCTTTGAGAATTCCGTTGTCCCATACCCATTCTTTTCCTTCCATGATACCATTGACAAATGCGTCTGGTGCTGAAGGATCTGCAACAATATCTGCTGCAGTTGTTAACATAAAGTCGTCTGCAACAACAGCGCAATCTTCACGCTTATCGATGCTTCCCATACCTCTAGATGAAACTCCTAATTGAACACCTTCACCTAAAAGAGACTTAGCAATTTTACCCATGGGTGTATCAAGGATCTGTGCCTTGCCCATGAAATTAGTCCCTTCGGCGCGGAGTTCAACGATACGATGTGACACTCTATCAAGGTTGATAGTAGGACCATCAGGATGACCGAGTTCACCTAAAGCACGTTTCGATTTTACATACTCTTCGTTGTATCTCTCAACCTCTCGGTTAAGAACATCGAATGGGTACATACGACCGTTACGATTTTTTAGTTCTGATTGAAGAAAAACACCTTCAATGTAAAGGAGTTTCTTACCGTCTTTTTCCTCTGTGAGGAGTTTAACGTTTTCAATCTGTTCCGTTATCAGTTTCATCGGTTACTTCCGTTTCGGTTTCTGAGGGTTCATCAAAGTATGTATTCGCTACAACCTTCTTGTAATCTGCCATGGCATCTGATGCCTTAGCAAATAACATATCTTTGATTGTATCGATTGCAGCCGCTCTATCATTGTTGCTGATTTTATCAACAACGTCTAATGATGGTTCCGCTACAACTTGATTTTCAGTTTTGTCTGACATAATATTTGAGTCAATATATTTTATTTAGTATTTGCGGAAGGTTTAGGCATTGCTTTTGCCTTTTTAATCTCCCTATCCATCGCTGCATCTTGTGCTTCTGCATCTCTTTCGGCAGCATCTTGCGCTTGAGCATCCTGAATTTCAGGAGCAAGAGCTTGATTTGCTGCTGTCATTTGATCCATAGCATTCATATCTGCAGGATCGATTGCAAGACCTGACGCGATCTCCTTCTTCATCTGCTTATCAATTTCCTTAAAGTCAGTGTCTGTCTGAAGAAGTACTTCACGGCGGATGTGTTCTACAGAGAAATACTTTCCTACAAATGGATCCATCTGTGTGACAGTCATCATTCTCTGGTTCAACATTTCAATGTTCTTTAATTCATTGAAATGATTATCGAACAGATAGTCATACTGGATATGCTCTTTCATATCATCCCAGTCTTCAGGAGAAATAACTCCTTTCAGGATAAGTTGAGTCTTAAGAATATCGTGGAATAGTTCACTGAATCTCTTGCGGAGACGACCAATGAACTTAGTAAACTTAAGTTCGTCACGAAGAACTTCAGTTGTCTTACCTAGATTAAATCCTTTGTTATCGTCTGTAAGACGAGAAGGAGGTAAGTTCAAACTGTTGTATAATTTCTTTTTGAAATACTCAACATCCTTTAACTCACCTAAGTTTTGACCACCTGGTAAAGTTGTGATTTCAGTTCCTCTACCACCTTCTCTACGAGGTAACCAGAAGTCCTCAAGCATACTCATATGCTTTTTGTCATCACGCATCTCACCAGTCTGTGCATCATAGACTAGTTTATTTCTATAACGACTCATAACGTCGCGGAGATATTGTTCTGCCTTTACCTTAGGTAGATTACCAACATCAATGTAAAAGATTCTTCTTTCTGGTGCTCTTGATAGTCTGTAGATAACTAGACTATCTTCGATCATTCTTAATTGATTCAATGCCTTGATTGCCTTATGAAGGTAACCAAGAGTCATTCTTTTGTTTAAATCTTGTAATCCTGAGGAAACAAATGTAACAGAATCAACTGCCATTTTAACACCCTGTGACAATGACATGTCACCAACAGGTCCTAAAACACCACCTTTATAAAAACCTTTTGGATTGTATAGGTAATAATCAACAAACGTTCCATACTCATACTCAAGTGCTGTGCCTTTAATTGCTGCACGTGCTAGAGAATCTTTTGGAGTATTGTCGATTTTCTGTCTGACCTTCTTGATCTTCATCGGATCAACGTAACGAAGTTCAGTAATTCCTTTCTTTGGATTTTCTAGGTCAATGACCTTATGATAAAATAACCTTCCATCAATGTACCAAGTTCTAACAATCTCATGTGCGCGATTGTCGAAATTTAAAAGACGTTTGAGATAATCAAACTCTTTACGGACTTTGGTTTTTACACCAGCACCCACGTCAAGATTGTCCAGATTAATTTCTACTGGGGAATCATATGCGTCACTAACGATAAACTCGTTAACAACTTCATCGACTGCGCTATCCACCTCAGGGTGAATTGCCATGTCGCGGTAGCGACGAATCATCTCAAACTCATTACGAGCTTGATTATCCGTATCGACATACGTTCCATAGTACCCACCTGCAGCTACTGCAATGGGTTCATCAGCAGAAGGAGGGACAGGGGATTGTCCCCTCTGCCCCTCCTTTCGATTAATCTGGAAGCCAAATAGTTGACTCATGATTTAAAAGTATAGTTGGACCTTCAACTATTTATCAACCCACTTCTTTGTTACTTGAGACTCTACCTGATACTACAGATCCAGCTGGACTAGATGAAACTCCGTTACCAGCTCTGAAGTAGGAATACTGCCACTCAACAGTGAACTCTTCAACCTGATCATTACTATCATAAGCAAGATCGATTTGAGAGACGTTAGTTGGGAAGCAATGAACCAATTCATAGGTTCTGAGTGCAACACCGCTTACACTAGAATCTTTCTCTAATTGAGTAACAAATAGAGATGCCATGTAACCGTTAGCATCAGTTGAATTAGGTTTGAATAGTGGTGCAGTGTTACCTTCATGAGTGTTGATCTGGTTTGCCCAGAACTCAAAGAAGGAACGTAGTTTGAAGTCCTTATCATTGAAGAATGTTGCAGACCAAGTATCGAAGGTTCTGTCACCTGCGATCTTGACTGTTCTTCCTCTAAAAGGAACTTCGATAACACCTAAGTTAGAACCAGGAAGTGCTGCAGACTTACACATGAGAGTTGATAGTTCAACCTCACTTAATCCTGCTGCATCAGCGGCTAGTTCTTTAAGTGCAGCGGGGAAGTTGATATCCACGCTGAACATATTGGGCTTTACACCTTGCCCAATATTCTGGAGAAATGTACTTACGTTTGAAGTTGCCATTGTTGTTTACCTCGTTTTAATTTAATCTATTATTATCGAATAATCATCTACCGACGACTTCCTCAAAGGAAATGCCAGTTCTTGTAGCAGTTACTGTAACTGTTACGAAGTTAATAGAACGGGTTGGCTTGAGGTAGAGTTCAGCAACAAATTCATTCCTGTCGATAACTTCAGGAGTATTGTTTGACTCATCGCAAACAACTAGGAAGTCAGTAACTCCTCTACGTGCCTGTACCTCAGAAAGGTAAGAAGAAATAGAAGCATTGAATCCTGCACGAGTGACAGTATCATTTTGTTCAAATAGAACTGCTTCAGCAAGATCTCTTGCTCTCTTCTCAACATTAAGGAACAAACGACGAACGTTGATTCTATCAAATGCGGAAGGTGATGCTAGACCAGTTTTGTCTCCAAAGAGAACAGGACCAGCGCCTGGGAAGGAAACGATTGGGTTAACTCTGTTAGTGTAAAGATCATCTCTCTGTGCCTTGTTAGGATTGAAAGCGAGTTTTACAACATTCTGAAGACCACCACGGTTGGTGCCTGCAGGTGAGAACCAATCATCTAAGAGTGCGGAAGTGGATACACAGAGTCCAGCAACATCGCCGTTGCAACCAACGTAACGATACTTGTCATTGAATCTGTCGTATGTGTACTTAACACCACTGTCTAGAACAACAAAGGAACTAGAAGAGATATTCTCAAAGAACCCAAGAGTATTGTTAAGTTGTTGAGTAGAAGTAAGTGCAGAACCACCAGATGTTGCAATCTGAGTTCCACTCCAAGGTGAGATGAATGCAATACAATCTTTTCTGCTATTAGCAACAGCAGCAACTGCTTGTGCCTTAGCGATTGTATCAGTTTCGTTAGCACCGTCTCCACCCATTAGAACAAAGTCAATACGGGTTTCTTCAGTGTCTAGGAATTCATCGTATGCTGACTGAATTTCTCCAGAGGTATATGCATAGTCATCAACTCCACCAGATAGAACACCACCAGCAGTAGGTAGGATTCTAGAAAGAACTAGAGGACTAGCAGCAGTAGCACCATAACTACCAGAAGCAGCACCAGGATCTTCACCAGCGGTAGTAACATCAGCTGCTTGTAAAGGAACACCAGCATAGATGTAACGTGAATACTCATTAATATAATCTTTCCAATAAGTAGATCCACCCTCAGGTGATTTACCATCAGTTAATTTAGAGAGATATGTCATTCTCTCAACGATATTATTAGTTGACTCATCAACTACAACTACGTGAACTTCATCGTTGGATAACCAACGCTCAGCAGCAAATGCAGAAGTACCAGGACGTGGTGCAATTGCTTTGTAAGTTAAACCAGTAGAACCGATTGTTTTTGCGTTCCAGTTAGAAGCAGTGTATGCAGTAACAGTTTCACCAGTTGCTGCAGCGGGAACTGCTGTTCCTTGAACGATTGTAAAAGTATTAGCATCGATAACCTCATACACTTCATGACCAACAGTGTTGTCATCAGTGTAAGTACCACCAACTGCTAAACTGTGACCAGTTTTAGTAACAGTGAAATCTGGTCCTTTGTCAACAATAACAACTCTTAGGTTGTTACCATCAGTACCAGCAGAACGTGCAATAAACTTCTCACTTGACACACCTGCGTCAAATGCGTCTTTGTCTGCAACTAGAACTGGGTTCGCAGTTGCTGCGTTGACGACTCCAGTTGCAGCACGAACAACCGCTAGTTGTCCACCGTAACGGAGGAATTCGGATGCTACCAACCAATCGCCAGCGTTAGCCTCGGATGGTGATCCAAACGTGTCGATCAGTTCTCTTTCAGAACCGATGTTTGTAATTTTGCCTACGGGTCCTTTGCGGAATGAAGAAGCGAAAGCAGCACGAATTGCTTGTGCTCCTACAACTACCGCATTGGATAAATCACTTTCTCTAATAACAACACCAGGCGAGACTTGACTTGCCATGTTTTTACCTCTAGATATCAAATTTATCTAAAAGTATTTAGATTTTTCAATGTTTCAGGGGTGGTGAACAATGCATGAACTACCAGTCTGGATAACCCCAATCAGTAAATGGATCTCTTCTTTTCCTAGATTCCATAACCCTTTTAACAGTACAGTCCTTACATTCATAAGCATATGCTGATGGGTGACCTTTCTTAGTCTTCCTAGTCAGATAGAATTCTGAAATTAAATCTTTACTTTCCCCACAAGACCTACATTTTCTTTCTTTAAAGAGAAGGTGTTCTAGGGAAAACTGTTCCCCAATATCCATTAGTAGTTCCACATATAGCCAACTTCTTCTTGCTTGTCTCCGTAGGCCCACAGATCACCGTCTGCATCAAGGAAGGTATCGTCACCCATACCATCGTCGATAAAACCAAAAGGAGCCATATCTTGTTCAATTTGATTTCTTTGTTCATCATAGATCCTCCTTCTAATGTCTTGGTCAGTCATTTCTTTAAAGTATTCTTGCATGACCAACCATGCAAATAATACCATACACATAACGAGGTCATCATGATATCCCTCGTCTGCTTCCCACGCTTGTTTCTTCTGCACAAACGTAGTAAGTTCTTGGAAGATATTAAAGTCATTGAATAATAATTTATCTTCTTCAATGATTGCTTTTAAATTAGCACAACCGATCTTCTTAACGGTCACACTCATCTTAACACCTAACTGTGTTTTTGTTCCTGAGAATCCTTGACCCACGACCTGACCTGCTCGCCCACGCATAGCACACATAAGAACGTTAGGATATTCCAGATCGTAATTAAGAGTAGCAGCGATACTATCTCCAATGTCATTCACCTCAACTAAAATATACGGGTTGTTGTATTCCTTCGCTACTTGGAAGATGACCGAGGGAAACAGTACAGGTTTAATCTCATTATTTCTGTACTTCCCAACGATTTTATACGGGACAGTGGTGATATCAAACACGATGAAAGCAGAATAGTCCCCACCAATTCCTCTGGCAACATCAACAGTAATGATATATTCGTGATCCTTTTCAACTCTCTCATATATGTCAAGTCCTGCATTGCTCTTAATGGGGTCAGTGAAAGGTATGGTTTGTAGTTTTGCTGGACTAATCAAAGTATCAGCAGATCCAAGGAAGTCACATTCAAACTCCTGTGCAAACTGTCTTGGAGAAGTGTTCTTAATAGTCTCTTCTTTCCACTTGGCATCTCTACCAGGTACTTGAGACCAATGTACTTCGTTTGTAATATACTCATTCTTATTCCTTCTAGCATCTTCCCACATCTTATAGAAGTGGTTCATACCATTAGGGGTAGAGATAATAATTACTTTCGTTGACTTACCAGAAGTAATAGTAGGATAAACAGATGCAAAGAATTGCTCTGCAACATGGTTTGGAACGAACGCAAATTCATCGAGGAAGAGGATATTGAATGACATGCCTCGGACAGCACTTGCAGACGTAGAAGCAGCCAGTATCTTTGATCCATTTTCAAGTTCGACATTACCTTTGTTCCATACTAGAATACCATGTTGCATCCATTTTGGCAAGTTCTCATATGCTAGTTGAAGGCGACCGAGTAGTTCCCTTGCGGTAGATGCTTTGTTAGCAAGTATACCAATGTTAACACTATCGAAGAAGATAGCATAATAAAGAAGATAGGCGACCACAGTGGTTGACTTACCAGTCTGCCTAGGAAGTTTCGCAATGTTGAATCTGTTTTCATGGAAGTCTCTTAGAATTTCTTTTTGAAAATCATACATGTCAAAAGGTACTAGACCTTCATCCAGAGAGATGATCTTAATATAATGTGTAGCAAAATAGATTGGATCCTTTTTACACTTGATCCACTCCTCTACTTGCTTCTTTGTAAATTGTATCTCAGTACCCGCCTTCTTCAGGTTGGGGTTACCAAGATATACATCATTCGCAGTAGCCATTATTTTTCAGCAGCATATAGGGCAAACGTGGATGTTGTAATGACAGTCATCATATTAGCAATATGTTGTTTAGTGTCATTATCACATTTATTGGCCAAGGGAAGAAAGCATCCTATTATCGTTGTTGCAACTATCAGCAACTGAAAGAAGATGACGAATCTTATTAGATCAATAACTTTGTGTTTGGTCTCCATTTAACTATTTAGAGATCACCAAATCTATCCTTAAAGTCATTCATAGATTCTTTTTTTGCCTTGAGCATACCGTCAATGTATCCTGCACGGTATTCCCAAGTCTGTCCACCATCCTTTCCTTTCATAGGATTGATGCATTGATGGTTACCTAGCTTGTTGCAAACAAGACCAGCAAGGTCAAGCTCACTAGAATCAGATGAACTCCCAGTGCCACGCCAGATATGTTTACCGTTAATCCATGTTGCTCCACATTTTTCACATTCCTTCCTCTCTAACTTAAAATCTTCAAACATAATTTATCCTTCGATATTTGAAAAGGTGTAGTCTGCAAGCATAGCAAACAGACGACTTTTTAACTGTAGCAAATAATCCTGTTCTTCTGGAGGTCTAGCTGGTGAACCAGGCCAAGTCTTAATAGAGTAACAAGTATGATTGTAGAGCATCCTTATTTCATCTATTCTCAAATATAATATAAAATCAAAATCTTCTGGTTGAGGTTCAGACGAGTGTGCCATGTTCTCTCCTTATCTCACGGAGCTCTTCAAAATCTTTCTTCTTTGTACCGCCGTCATATTCCCAAGCATATCCCTCAGTAATCATTTGTTCGTTGAGTGATAACTCAGCATCGCCAATATATAACCAACCAAGAAGCCTACCATACTTACCCATGCCACCAACAAGTTCGGTTCTGATTGATAGTTCATCGTCTCCTGCAATAGCACCTTCTAGTTTTTCTTTCATCCAATTGGTAGCATCTATTCCCAGTGCCTTCTCCTCAAGATCTCTTGTTCTTTTCTCTGGCGTATCAACTCCTGCAATTCTAACTCTTTCTTTCTTGTATAAGTCAAACCCAAGATCAATGGTGACATCAATAGTATCGCCGTCAAGAACACGA
>Ga0207993_1000538_pt1 | contig 14794 bp, 11 predicted proteins | sample ETN01SmetaG_2_FD_185791 | JGI IMG/M metagenome (GOLD analysis project Ga0207993, IMG submission 185791) | Marine microbial and viral communities from oxygen minimum zone, Eastern Pacific Ocean - ETNP2014F12-01SV265 (SPAdes) (version 2) | ecosystem: Environmental > Aquatic > Marine > Oceanic ...
AATAAAAGCCAATGAAAAAATGATTGCAAAAATTTTGTGAGTTTTCATGCCACTTACTTTAGAACATCTGGCAGAGAGAGAACGACCTCAGCCCGCAATCACAAAAATTTGACCCGTTTGACCACGGGTGGCGGTGCCGTGAAAAGTACAGAAATAAGGAAAGTAGCCGCCTTGTTCAAATCGCAAAGAAGCGGAACCAGCTTCATCAAACAGATCTTCATTCAATCCGAGAAACCATCCGGATTCGCCTTCCTCAAGTGACGGCATCACATTGTGTCGGTTGCGGCCGTTATTCACCCAAGTGATGTTCGTGCCAGCGGAGACAGTAATTACACGATCATGAAAAACATTGTCCTCAATGCTGATAACAACTTCAGCTTGCCCAGTGTAATCAACCGCATTATCAGGTATTTCAACCGCAACTAAAGGCGTTTCTTCAAAGCCACCACTAATAGAGGCGGGCCCGGAATTTACAGTATCGCTACACCCAATAAGAAAAGAAAGGATTAGCAGTAAACGAATAAGGAGTTTCACGTCTAAAAACTTAGTGGGAGAGACAAGATTCTCCTCTGATTCCAATCAAGAACTAGGAGATATCCAAAGCATCCAATGTTCGAATCCACAAGTCATGGCGAGGATTCAAAATATCAAAATGCGTGGCAGTGTCGTTAAAAATACCTTCGGCATCAACAAGAAAATCACTTTGACTAATCGGGACTGTCAAGTCATAACGGCCATGAACAGCAATAATTCGTGCCTCTGTGGCTCCAGGTGTTGCCACTCGATAATGTTCAGGCACTTCTTCAGGCCCACCACCTAAAAAAGCCTGAACAGCGCCACGGCCGAGATTCTCTTCTGCTGCAACGTATAAATCAACAACTGCAGCTTGAGCAACAACGGTGTGGGGAAGAACTTTTGGGTTGCTGCCTGGATCTTCCTCGCTAAGCCCCGATCTACCTGCAGCCCAAAGAGCTAAGTGACCGCCCGCAGAATGGCCAATAAAGGTCACATCATCAAGATCTAAAGGCTCGTCTAATTCGGTTAGGTAGTCAATTGCCTTTGCTACATCTTCAAGTGTTCCGGGGTAGCCACCGCCTGGTATCCCAACAGCCCGATAGTCAAAATTCCAAGTCGCTACTCCACGGTTAGCAGCATCATCAGCAAGACCAGTCATGAGCGTTTCGTTGAATCCGGCTTTCCAAAATCCTCCATGAATAAAAACTAAAACTGGAAAAGGTCCCTCCCCAGGAGGTATGCGGAGGTTGCCGGCATTCCAAAGGCCATCTTCATATTGAATTCTTTCAACTCGTACACCATCAACCGGCACACTGGTCGTTGTGGTTGTCGTGGTTGTCGTGGTTGTCGTGGTTGTTTCAACATGTTGAGTTGTGAGATCTCCTGAAACTGATGTTTGACCAATCTCTGAATTAGTTCCACAGGAAGAAATAATGAAACAACTGACGAGAAAAACACAAAGTACGCGCATTACCGCAACCTATAACAAGAAGAAAGATCAGATGTGGACTAGATCAGACTTCACGGTTAGCTTCAACGAATTCTTTGAAAGCATCACCAGTCAAATCACCCATATGGCCGGTTACATCACCATTAGCAGTCACTAAAACAGTCGCCGGTTGTCCAAACACCCCAAACCGCTCCCATACAGAACCATCTAAGTCAACCAAGTTGATAAGCCCAGTTAAGCCCCACTCATTTAAAGTGGCAGAAACAACGTCAAGTCCGTCACCTTCACGCGCAACACCGACAATAGTTAGATCTTTAATTGTGGTATTTGCCTCAGCGACCGTTGGGGCTTCTCGACGACAAATCGTTCAATTTGGATCCCAAAACCAAAATAAGACATCTTCACCACCGAGTGCTGCCACATCAAATTCTGAGCCATCAACTTGAACCGAAGTAAAGTTCAAAATTTTCGGAATAGAAATAGAGGAGTTTGCAGTTTGGCTCTCATCGGCATCTGTGCTGCAACTCAAGGTTGCAACAATACCGAAGACGAAACATAAACATATAAGTACCGGCCGTAAGCGCACACAAATACTCTATGCCGGATACGGTCAGACGTGTGAGTACACGGTTTCTGATTTTTACAGCACTGTTATGTGGTTTAGTGCTTCTCGCTGCATTCACTGTCCAAGTGCTAATCGCGACATGAATTCTGCAAGAAACATTTGCAGTAAAGACGGACGGTCTGAATGATTGATTTAGACGCGGCAACGGTTTTACTTCAATGGTCAACTGGGAGCCTTTTCTTTCTTTGGCTTACTGGTAAAAGAAGAGAAGTAGGTATCGGATATGGATGGACGATCCGAATTACCTTCGGAATAATTCTTGCCGGATCAATTTTTGCTGGATTTGCTCAAGGTGAACTTCTTTTACGTGAGATTTTCTCTATAGGAATGATGATGGCGGTTCTAGCAGCAATGGCCGTTTCCATTGCGCGACGGAAAGTCGGAGTAGCTAAACAAAGAAGAACCGAAGAGCAACGTACTGCCCGTGTGGCAGCAATGACTGGAATTGATAAAGCGAAAAAAACTTTTGAAGATGGATCAGAGTTTCCTCCCGCCTTAGACCTTGTCGCTCCATTATTTGGCTTAGTTGCGCTAATAATCGCAGGCATTGATGCAGGAGAACCTCAAGCGCTAGCAGTCGCACGCACGCTAATCGGAGCCATGTTCTTAGGAGCGATAACTGATGCCATGCTTCTTGGCCATTGGTATCTAGTCCAACCAGGGTTGGCTCGAGGTCCGTTAAATGAACTTGTGCGCTGGACTGGCTATGTTTGGCCGTTTGAATTGGCGGCGCTTTTATGGCCAACGGGCATGGTTTCAGTTTTGAACGGAGCTATAGATGATGGATACAACGGAATGCTTGGCTGGTTTTGGGTCGCTTGCGCAATTTCAACAATTATTTTAGTTTTTGTTACTCGCGCTGCGCTAAAAGAGCGTCAGTACTCTGCAGTCATGGCAGCAACGGGATTGTTGTATCTAGCAATTTTGACTGCATTTGGAATGGATCTTGTAGCGAGAGCAACTCTTGCGTAGCCCCACAAACCCGAAGTAGTTCAGTTGAACAAACTATGCTGTAGGAGGCCAGTTCTTGTTAGAAGATGAGGTCTTCGTTGCTACTGCAACGTGCTAGAGAATAGGAAATCGCGTGTGCGGATTACTTGGCGTTATCGCAACTGAAAATAATTATCTTTCAGCGGAAGACCTAGAAAGATTGCTTTCTATAGGAAAATTGGCACAGCGCCGTGGAGTTGATGCCAGTGGGTTGGTTTTACTTGAAAGCAATTATGACATTCATGTTGTGAAAGCAAACCATGGGTTTGAGACAATGATTCAAACAGATGCCGCTTCCAGCCTTCTTGAAACAGCAAAGAACACAGAGTCTTACGGCCTCTTTGGGCACAGTCGATTAGAAACACATGGATATTCTGGGTCCCAAGTTAATAACCAGCCAGTTGTTTTGGGCAACTGGGTAGTTGTACATAACGGGGTTATAACTAACGCAGAAGAAATAAAAGACTCTCTTGGGCTTGATGACGGAGGCATTGAAACAGATTCAGTAGCGATAGCGCTTCTTTTAGAGGAATGGGATCAATCTGGCCGGTTAGTGGACAGTGACGAAATTTTCAATCGTCTACGCGGAGAGTACAGCGTCATCGCTGCTTCACTGTCTGGAGAAGTTCTGTGCCGTACAAATGTTGGAAATCTCTACTCGGTATCCGGAGAGCAAGGTCAGGTTTACTTAGCGAGCGAACCCAGGCAATTCCCAAAAGAATTGCAGAGTGATTGTGAGCGCATAAACCTAGATCAAACTATTTTTCTGCGAAACAAACAAGAAAAATCAGGTCAAGTGTCTGTTGTCGATGCGAGTAGACAAGAAACCGGTATGGAAGGGGCACAGGGACTCCATCTCCAATCAAATGAAGTAGAAGAAGACTTCTCGAGAAGAATGGAACGAGTAGCAGAACAAGCAAGCAACTATGCAGCAACCTTAAGACGATGTACCGCGTGTGTGCTCCCAGAGACTTTTCCAGGTATTTCATTCAACGATCAAGGAGTTTGTTCTATTTGTCAAAATTTTCAAGAACCCGAATATCCCGGACTTGAAAAATTATCAAGCGATCTCCAAGATCAGTTAACACCAAATGGGAAAGTATTGGTTTGCTTAAGTGGAGGAAGAGACAGCTGTTATATCTTGCATCTAATTCATGAGTTTGGATTTGATGTGATTGCTTACACCTATGACTGGGGGATGGTCACTACTGCAGCACGAGAGAATATGTCGCGCATGTGTGGAGATCTCGGTATAGAACATGTTCTAGTCTCACCAGATATTCGACAAAATCGAGTGCGCATTCATCGCGCATTGAGAGCGTGGTTAAAGAAGCCTAAATTGGGAACCATCCCAATATTAATGGCTGGCGATAAACCATATTTCCGGTGGGCCCGTGAAATCGCTCGAGAGCGTGGAGACATACCTGCAGTTTTAGCAGATCACCCAATGGAAACTACCGGGTTTAAAGCAATGCTTGCCGGTGCGACTTTTTCTCCAAATCAAGCTGGTGGAGTTTCGTATCGTCTTGGCCCAACTGGTATGGCAAAAATGGCTCTTTCCTATGGCCTGCACGCCGCACAATCTCCGGGAATGTTTCCTGCCCTTTTTAAAGAAGGACTAACAGGATTCGTTGACTATTACTTAAGAAAGCATGACTTTGTTCGACCATTCTCATACATTCCTTGGGAAGAAGAGCAACTAGAAGAAATATTGAGATCAAAATACGACTGGAGTTCTGGAGAAGACCGCTCATCCTCTTCGTGGAGAATGGGCGATGGAACAGCCCCGTTCTATAATTTGATGTATCAAATCGGTCTCGGCATGACTGAGCATGACACTTTAAGATCAAACCAGATTCGTTATGGATTAATGGAAAGATCTGAAGCAATCACTCGACTAGAAACAGATAATCGTTTCAACTCACTTGGGTTGGCTTCATATTTTGTAACCGTTGGAATAGATCTTCAATGGGCAGGAAGCCGAATAGAAGAATTTGCTTTTCAGAGTTTGGGTCATGAAGGCAATTAAGTTAGGCGAAACCTTTTGGCGATGATTTCTCTTTATATTTTTTCAACTCTCTTAGTCATAGCGACGGCATTTTGTGTAACGCTAATTTTTGATGATTGCAAACACCATTTTCGGCTACTCGCAGCGATAGTTCTTTACTATGCAGAAATTGTTGTTCTAGGACGGCTGCTTTCTCTTTTTGGTCTAATAGGAAACCCACTTGCATGGCTATTAGCAGAACTCTTCATCTTCATACTGACTGCCTCATTTGTGTTTAGGCAGATTGGCCTGTCGGTACTGATGGAAGCATTTACCAAAGCCAAGGCCAAATGTTCTCCAAAGAGGGTTTTACAGGAAATAAGAGCCACAAAACTTCCACCTTATTTAGTTCCTGCTGCAGCAGTAATATTTTTTGGAGTTGTTGGGCTGCTCATTGTTTCACTCGCTGCATCAGTATTCATACCACAAACAATGGATGATATTTTGACGGCTTACCTCCCTCGAGTCGGCTATTGGATACAGGATGGAAGTCTTATTTATGCTCCTGCCTCTCCTTACAATTCTGTTCAGTTCTCGTATCCGATAAATGCTCATATTCCTTTACTTCGAAGCATTGTTCTTTCTGAACGGATCAATTTCATTGGCTTGGATCAATGGATTGCTGCGATTGCCAGTGCAGTAGGAATATTTGGCCTAGGGAAACTGTTTAATGCAAAAAAAGGTGTCTCATTAGCTATGGCAGGAATTTGGCTAATGATCCCAACTATTGGAGTGCAAATTGGAGTAGCACTCACCGATCTTCTAACTGTCTTTTTCTTCCTATCGGCGTTGATATTTGGTTACCTCGGGTGGACGGAGAATCGGCCATGGAAACTTGGAATCTCAACATTGGCGTTTGCTTTACTACTGGGAACTAAACAAACAGCGCTATTTTCGTTACCTGCGCTCATTGTCCCGGCCTTTGCCTTACTTAAGTCCCCCAATTACAGAGTTGAAGTTAAGAGACTGACCCAATGGGCATTAATTTCCGCACCATTCTTACTATTTGTAGGTTTGGATCGGTATCTACTGAATTGGCGTTACTACGGGCATCCATTAGGAGACCCTGATTCATTCAACCTCTTTACCGGTGGGCTTAGTATCTCTTTCGGAGAGAGAATTCGCTCGTTGATAGATAATGTCGAGCGAACCCTTGTAAATATTTTCTTCGCGGATCTCGATTTTCTTCCCTATCAAGTCACTGATCAAATCTCGGATGCATTTCAAACAAGGGAGCCATTTATCACTATGGGTCGAGCAGTAAGTGGGGGTGTGCCCTGGTTGGGATTCATGGCCTCTTCGGTGCTCTTAATTGGGTTGACTCTCGCCCTCGTACATTACATACGCAAGCCATCTAAGCTCCCACTTTTAGTAATACTGCCTGCTTTGACTCACCTTGGGGTTCTGTATTACATGCGCCCGTCTTTCTCGTTGGCTTTCTCTCGGTATCTCATCACCGCTGTTGCTTTATTACTACCCGTTGTGGCTTTTAGCGTGTCCAAGATCAAACATCCGAAGAAGCAAATGTCCAGAGTGTTCTTAGGGGGAGTAAGCACCATAGTGGCACTTGGGCTTCTGACTCAAGCATCTTTCGCACTAACAAGATCCGAAGAAAGACCCATCGGCTTAGAAAGTCCTGGATGGAACGAATCAAACTACGAAAGTTTTGCTCATTCAATGGGATTCATAGATCGTTATGAAATCATCAAGAGCTTGCGCTATATCGACACATGTCTCGAAATAGAAAATGGTGTCGGCATTTCTTATGGAAACAAATATCCGCAAGGTTTATTGTTTGGCGACAATTTCCAACGAGAAGTCCAACAATTACCTGGAGTATCAGTTGAAGATAAGGAAGTGTTTGATCCTGCAACAGGAGTATCTGCGCTAGTCGTCGCCACCTCAGAAGTCATAGAAATAGAAAGCAATTCACAGCTATTTTCACGAGATGATGCGGAACTCGCTGTGGGTTTTTTCGGACCGGTCTCAGTGGTGAGTCCTAAATCGGTTCGATCCGATCAAGAATGCAGAGTGAGTGGAAGTTTCTTAGTTCTAGACGCGATTAAAGCCGGTTTTTTTGATGAAGTTGAAGAAAATTCTGTAATTGTTGTTCCTGAATCAGGCGAATTCTTAGAGTTCGCACTTTCATGGGTCAAAACCTCATATTTTGACGAACGCAACATCGAGCTGGTACTAACCACTCCTCCAAACTTAAGCCCTTGTTCGTCTACCGAAGGAATATGCACACAAACAGATCAAAGAGTGTATGTCTTGAACAATGTAGATCGAGCGGAAGGAACCAGTCTCTTCTTCGCTCCGGTAGAAAAAGATTTAGGTTACGAAGATAACCCACTGATAAGCATGCAGAAAGCCCGCATGTTCGGTAACGCAAGCCCAAATTGTGTTATGGAATCACCTAATGCCGGGAAAATCCCAGAAATAGAAACTAACAACTTGACTCACCTATGTTCAGGCAGTTCAGCGCTCTTATTGACTTTCTTAGAATGGTTTCACAGCGGCTGCACACGTGAGCTGAGAGGATGGTACATTTGCCCCGGCTAAAGACACTGAACTGTAAAGAGTTCACGGTTGACGTATCGTGGTGAAATGGTTTTCTTGAACCATGACACCCAATATTTGAGAGTTTTTACTAGTGGCATTTAGTTTCTCTTCAGAAGAGTCAGGCGGAAACGACCAATCGGTATCTGATCATTCAGTAAGTTCGTCCGGAATTTACTGGACCGTTGGCGCCTTCGCACTCGTAAGTCTGGCAGGCATTATTCTGAACCAGTTGATTGCCTCCAAGCTCGGTGTTACTTCTCTTGGGCGCTACAACTCGTTCTTAGCGGTAATCATTGTTGGTGGCCAAATGGGTTCAGCTGGGATACATGGGTCGGTTCTTTATCACACTCCCAAATTTCGTTCAGAGAGTAGACCTACAGGCCAAGTGTTAGTTGGGGCGTTAACTGCAACTACAGTCACTTCCTTACTCTCAACTGGCCTGATCGTAGGGATAGGAGAAGTTCTCCTACGAGCTGCAGGTAATGACTATTACCTCAAGGGTTTGCACGCAATTGCTTTAGGCCTATTTCTTTACCCATTGAACAAAGTTCTTCTTTCACATATAAATGGGCTTCGTCGTATCCGTTCATTCTCAGTTCTATTCGCATCACGCTTCGTGCTTTTGGCATTTTTTGCATGGGGAGCCAACCGTTTCTTTGACGGAGACCAACATCTTTTGTGGACAATTACTCTGACAGAAGTTGTCATGTTCCTTGCTCTGCTATTCACAGTACGACAAGAACTTATAAGAAATCCAAAATGGGAAGCTCTAAATGAAAATGTTAGAGCCCACTTTCGATTCGGAATACGCGGTCTCATTGGAGGAATGCTCCTAGACCTAAACACCAGAGTAGACATACTCTTGCTCGGCGTAATCGCTGGTTCAGAATCCGTAGGTATTTACAGCATCGGGAGTCTCTTCGCTGAAGGTCTTTATCAACTAACAATGGTTCCGCGATATAGCTACGACCCAGTTGTGACTCACTTGATCGTTGAGGAACGCCACACTGAATTAAAGGACGTAGTACAAGAAGCGAAAAGAAAGACTTATTACTTAATAATTCCAATAGTGGCTATAGCTAACGTTTGCTATCCCTTCGTTGTGGGGATTCTTTTTGGAGAAGACCTCGCTATGGATAGTTGGAAGGTCTTTGGAATCCTTTCAATTGGTTTGGTTTTAAGCGCTGGGTATGTTCCATTCACCAATCTCTTACAGCAGGCAGGGAAACCCACGCGGCAGTCAGCGTTATTAGGTGCAATCACTGGGGTAAATATCATCTTGAATCTTGCCCTCATTCCTCTATTTGGCATGGTGGGTGCAGCCCTCGCTACGGCAATAGCTCAAGTTTCTTTAATTTTCTTCCTTAGGGGTTTGGCACGCTCTGTGATCGGTTACCGGTTATGAAATCTAAAGAAAAAGCCAGTTACGCTCCGTCAACAAAGACGGAAAAACGAACTCAAGAATATGCAATTACGACGTATGAATTAGTAGTACTTTTTGTCGGTTTAGCTAGTTCATCATCAATAGCTCTGTTAGCAGTAGAGAGATTCACCATCCTTTTAGTCTTAACATTTGCAGCACTAGGAACAGCCGTAGCGGCATTTTATTTTGGGTATTCCGTAAGAAAAAACGTTCTTCGGACAACACCGTTCATGAGCGTCATTGTTCTAGCAGGACTCTTACTACGTCTAGAACACTGGCCAAATCTCACCGGCGGTCAAGACCAAGGCCTCTATGTGAATATGGCGTCAGCTTTAAGAAGAACGGGCTCGTTAGAGTTCATTGACAAATTTCGAGAAGAACTCTCAACCGAAACACAAGCGATCTATGACCAAGCAGTTCTTCTCTCCGTCTCTGTTGTTGACTCTGTGCGTTCTGCTATCACAATTGAGTTTTACCCTCTGCATCCAATCTGGATGGCGATTAACGAATACATTTTCGGCCCCTACGGTCGGCATCTTTCTCTTATAGGTTTCTCTCTGCTTGGAATGGCCGGGGCTTACCATCTTGCTTTGGAAATAGATGGTCGCAAATCAGTCGCGAAATTATTTACAGCACTAATTGCCATCAATCCCGCACTCGTATTCTTCGCAAAATTCCCAGTAGGTGAGACCGTAGCAATGGCATTTGCTCTGAACGGTTTTGTGTTTGCTATTCGTTCTGTACGTAGCGAGAATCAGGGCCAAAGAAGGCTCGCGTATCTCTTAACCGGGTTATGTTTTGCTGGTCTCAGTTTTACTCGTTTACAAGTCCTTTTGTACCTGCCCTTCTTAGGAGTTGTAGCCTTTCTGTCCACACTTCCAATCGCTGCGCAACGAATACGACAAAGAGTATTCCTAGTTTCTGCTCTAATCAGCGGAGTATTTTTCATCAGCTTTCTTTACTACCGCGAATATCAAACGGGCATGTATCTACCGCTTAAAGAGACCATTGAAGATGCCTTGCCATCTCTGCCTGTTTTAGGAATCATCGCTGTAGTTGGCTTAGCTATCTCTTTAGCTATCAACTATTACCTGAAAACAAATCATTCGAAAATAATTGATTTATCGAAACTGTTGCCAACAGTTATCAAAATTGGCCCCTGGACTGTTCTTTTAGCGTTAGCACTGTCAACTAAAACCTTAATCGACCTTTATCAGACAGGAGTCATGTATCCGTGGGATTATCCAGTGCCTGATGGTCCTAATGCACTCATTTTCAGATTCCATATTTTGTATCGACTTCTGCTTTTTGTCTCTCCGATAGGTTTCTTGCTCCTTTTACTAGGGCCATGGGTACGAAAAAAAAGATCCCTTATTTTTTCAGTACTCTGTATTTTTTTCTCTTTACTTTGGATAGTGACCCTTACTCGCCCATACACCCCTTATTTGTATTACTACGGCCGGTATTTGGCAGTGGACGTTCTTCCCATTTCCCTCTTCTTTGTTGCCGCAACCGGAACCGATCTTTACAACTCTTCTAGAAAATGGATAGGGGCGGTAGCTGTAGCAGCGGTTATGGCATGGTCGATGCTTTTTTCTGTGCTGCAGCTTGGGAACACGGAGGGGGAGTCCAATAAGACTCTTGAAGCATTCGCAGAGGAAGTAACAAAAGAAGATGTACTTGTTGTTTCAATAGTAGATCAGCGTTTCATAGTCCCAATGCGAGTCACTTTCGAGAGATCTGTGTTCGTTCTAGAGGACGTTGATTCGTCACCAGAAGTCATTAACGAATTACATGGAATAGCTAAAGAACGTGGTGGAAGGCTTCTTTTAGGGGTATTGCAAGGTTTGCCTCAACCCGAGTTAGCACCCGTTTCCGAACTACCGTTTGATGATTGTTTAATGACTAACTCGGATCATTTTCGCGGACAGATACACATGAACACTCCGGCGCTACGTCAGAGCCTCATACTCCCATACACTTGGCACTGTCACGAGACAACGTATACGTTTTACGACTTAGGTTCAGAAAGAAGTTAAGTCGAGAAACTAACCGATTCCGATGGTCAACAAAGCAGTTGAAGAATCAATAAAGTGACCTGAATTCAGAATTCTTCGACCATCTACTACCGCTTTAGGATTTCCAAGATCAGTCGGACCTAATGAAGCATATTCCGGGTGGTCGGACTGCACGATAATTGCATCAACTTGACCCCCAAGAACATGGGGTTTAAATCCAAGGTCTGCAAGTTCAGCGTCGGAAAGCATTGGATCATGAACTGATACAACCGCTCCTCGAGCTTCGAGAGATTTCACTAGAGGAAAAACTCCCGAAAAAGCCATTTCTTTCACTCCACCTCGATAGGTAGAACCAAGAACACCTACTGTCACCCCTTCAAGGCTCCCTAAATGATTTTCCAGACGAGAAACAGCCCGTTCAGGGCCAGCATCATTTACTTCCCGTGCTAGGGGAGGAAGCAAAGCAGCTTCATCAACCGAGGAATAGAACCTTGGGTAGACCGGTATACAGTGGCCACCAACATAAATTCCTGGACGATGAATATGAGAGAAAGGTTGACTATTTGCAGCGTCAATAACCTGGTAGACATCAACACCAAGTCGTTCTGCAAAATCACCAAACTCGTTAGCTAAAGCAATATTCACATCCCGGTAAGTGGTCTCTGCAAGTTTCGTAAACTCTGCTGCCTCAACACTTCCAAGGTCCCAAACTCCATTTGGTTGAGCAAGATCTGGGCGTTCATCAAAATTTAGAACCGCCTCGTAGAAAGAAACAGCGATTTGCCCACAAAGAGGAGTAAGACCGCCAACAATTTTTGGATAACTCTTTAGATCTTCAAAAATTCTTCCAGAAAAAACTCGTTCTGGAGAGTGAACAACATGGAAGTCCTCGCCCGCAGTTAGGCCACTACTTTCCTCCAACACTGGGGCTAAGCGAGAACGGGTCGCCCCTACAGGAAGAGTCGTTTCGTAAATCACTGTTTGACCCGGTGTAAGTACTGCACCTATATCTCGACTTGCGGATTCCAAAATCGAATAGTCAGGGACACCATTTTCATCAACGTACATCGGGACAATAACAACGATTACATCAGCCCCTGATGAAGCTTCTGAATTACTCGTTGTAGCGCTCAAGAGTCCACTATCTAAAGAACGAATAATGCCCTCAACTAGTCCAGGCTCACCCGGAAATGGCTCACGACCATTGTTGACGTCGTCCACAACTCGCTGAGATGCATCCCCGCCGACAACCTCAATACCAGCATCAGCAATAGTTACAGCAATCGGAAGGCCTATTTTCCCAAGACCGATAACGGCAGCTTTCACTGGTTTTCCTTAATTAAGTCCTCAGCGACTTGTAAGGTTCTCAACCCATCTTCCAAACTCACCAAATCATCATCTGACCCGCCTGTAATTGCTTCTTTAAAACGCAATAGCTCTATTTGAATTGGTTCGCTTTTTGAAAACGCATATCGAGTTACATTTCCTTCAGTCACCCCGCGCATTTGCTGGATAGCTTCCCATTCACTGGAGGTGTGCCCATTCTCAAAAAAAGTTAAATCGGAAGACAAAAGGTCTGCTTGCAACGCTCCTTTTTCTCCCAAAACAGTCACGGACCTTTGTTTAATTGGAGAAATCCATGCAACTTGCATTGAAACTGCAACGTTGTCGCCAGCAAGCCCCACTGCGACCATAAGATCTTCATGTTGCCTGCCCATTTTATGTTTGGTTACAGAATGAATCTCATGGATTTCACCTGCTAACCAGCGAACAATATCTATGTCATGGGTCGCTAAATCTTTAACTACTCCAACGTCAGTGATGCGAGCAGGGAAAGGACCAGTTCTAACTGTTGAGATAGAAAAGACAGGACCGAGTTGCTCTTTATTCAAACGCTGCCTCATCTCATTTAGTGCTGGATTGCATCTTTCAACATGACCGACAGCAGCAATAAGTCCTGATCCTTCAAAAGCTTCAACGATCTCAGCAGCTTCTTCAGTTGTCCCAGCAAGAGGTTTTTCAATTAATACATGAATTCCTGCTTCACGAAGTTGCATAGCCGTCTCATAATGAAGATGAGTCGGAACCGCAATCACAGCAGCTTCAATTCCTTCCTTTAGAAGAGATTCAGTGTCTGAAAAAACCTGCCCCTGATGTATCACGCCATACTGGTCTCCCTGCGGGTCAACGGCTCCAACAAAATCAAATGCATCAAGAGATTGACAAAGACGGCCATGATGACGGCCCATCATTCCGAGACCTATAACGCCGATACGAACCTGGCTCATGCGGAAACACTTTCATTTAGTACTTGAACGATAAGGCTTCGTTCTTCTTCCTCCAGGTCAGGTCTCACAGGTATAGAAAGCACTTTCTCTGCTAGTTCTTCAGTTACGGGCAAGGAAGGAGCAGAATCAGCATAAGGTTTCTGAACATGGGTAGGAATTGGGTAATAGATTCCATAACCAATTCCATTTTCTTCTAGAGCAGCAATTGTTCGTTCCCTGTCCGGCGGGCAAATCGTGTATTGGTGATAAACGTGGTAAATCCCTTCCGAAACTTTTGGAGGGTTGAGCGCTGGATCCAAATTATTCTGGTAAAAGTCAGCGTTCTTTCTTCGACGCTCAGTCCATTCTCCAAGACGATTGAGTTGAACTAAACCTATTGAAGCAGAAATATCGGTCATTCTTTCATTTAACCCAATCACTTCATGGACGTATCTTTGTTCCATTCCTTGGTTGCGTATTAATCGAGCAACACGATAAACCTCCGGATCGGAAGTAGTGATCATGCCGCCTTCACCTGTAGTCATATTTTTGGTTGGATAGAAGCTGAATGCAGCAAATTTACCTACGGCACCAGTAACCAAATTTTCAACTGTGGCACCATGAGATTGGGCAGCATCTTCATACAGTTCTAAGCCTTTTTCTTCAGCAAGTTCAATGAGTTCAGGTAGAGGTGCTGGGTATCCAAATAAATGAACAGGCATAATCCCTTTGGTTTGTTCGGAGATAAGTGGAAGAACGGTTTCGGGTGTTATCACATAAGTCTCTGGGTCAACGTCTGCAAAAACTGGTTTCGCCCCAAGAAAAGCAACAGCATTAGCGGTAGCAGCGAAAGTAAATGACGGAACGATCACTTCGTCTCCTGGTCCGACTCCACAAGCTGCTAACCCAACAACTAAAGCCGATGTGCCACTATTTACGGCGACAGCATGATCCGCGTTAACGAATTCGGCGAAAGCTTCTTCAAATTCAACGACCTTCGCTCCACCAGCAATCATTCCTGAACGAAGAACATTCAGCACTGCCTCTTCTTCTTCAAGGCCAATAATTGGGCGCGAAATTGGAATACTCATACTTAAAAACTTTTAATCTTTCTCTTCAAGACTAATTGAACGACGCTTAGCCTCTTCTTCATCTATTCTTGTCCCATTCTCATCAACCCATCCAAGGATACGGGCAGGAGTGCCACCCACTAAAGCGAAATCGGGCACATCTTTAGTTACCACTGCTCCGGCGGCGACCATCGCCCAACGACCAACGGTTACACCGGTAATTAATACACTTCGAGCACCGATAGCAGCGCCATAGCGAATAAGTGTCGTTTGAGTCTCCCAGTCCTCGGAACTTTTTAAAGTTCCATCAGTATTTACCGCTCGTGG
>Ga0207993_1000544_pt1 | contig 14732 bp, 14 predicted proteins | sample ETN01SmetaG_2_FD_185791 | JGI IMG/M metagenome (GOLD analysis project Ga0207993, IMG submission 185791) | Marine microbial and viral communities from oxygen minimum zone, Eastern Pacific Ocean - ETNP2014F12-01SV265 (SPAdes) (version 2) | ecosystem: Environmental > Aquatic > Marine > Oceanic ...
AATTCCATTTAAATCAAGCCTGCACATGAAAGGCGAAAATGCATCAACTCTAATCTACGCTTGTAGTCTGAACGATTTTTTAACTATTAACCAAAAAAAATATGAAATTGTTGGTATTACAGGCAATTCAATGGGTTGGTATTCTGCATTAGCACTAGGAGGGTCACTTCAAGATCAGGATGCGTATGAATTGATTAACACTATGGGATCAATGATGAAAAATAAGATTATTGGAGGCCAGCTAATTTATCCTATAGTTGATAATGAATGGCATATTGATAAAAAAATAAAAAATCAAACACTTCAAAAGATTAAAAACGCTGATGCCTATGTATCAATTTTTTTGGGTGGATACATCGTTATAGGTGGCGAACAAAAAGCATTGGATAAGCTTAAGAAAGAATTACCGCCAATCGATGACTATCCTTTTCAAATACCTTATCATGGCGCTTTTCATACTCCTCTTTTAAACTCAATTTCAGAAGATTCATTCTTAAAAATACCAAAATCTCATTTCAAAAAGCCCTCCTTTCCTTTGATTGATGGAAGAGGAAAAATTTGGACAGAGTTCAGCGCTAATACCGATGAGCTCTATGATTATACATTGGGTATTCAGGTGACAAGTTCCTACGATTTCACAAAATCAATAACGGTTGCTATTAAAGAATTTTGTCCAGATAGATTAGTTGTTCTTGGTCCTGGCAATACTCTTGGAGGGGTGGTTGGACAAATACTAATTCAAAATTCTTGGAACAATATCACTTCTAAACATGTATTTCAAATGAGTCAAGAAAAAGACCCTTTTTTGATCTCAATGTCTCTTGCTGGACAAAGAGAGATTGTTTCAGATTAATTGGTAAAAGAGTGTAATTTATAATTCTTAAAATATGATTTTATGAAAAATTTAGGTCCTGATTTTTACAACATAACAGATCTTCTTTCAGACGAAGAGCTCCTTATACAACAAACTGCGTATGAATTTGTTCAGTCTGAATTTATGCCTATCATTAACGATCACTATGAAAAGGGTACTTTTCCAACTGAGTTAGCTTTAAAATTAGGTGAGCTTGGTTTCTTTGGATCTTCTCTTCCACAATCTTCTGGAGGAGCAGAAGTTAGTAATGTTGCTTACGGTTTAATCCTTCATGAGTTGGAGCGTGGAGATTCTGGTTTAAGATCGTTTGCCAGTGTTCAAGGCTCATTGGTAATGTACCCTATTCACGCATTCGGTTCTGATAGTCAAAAAGAAAGATGGTTAAGTGAATTAGGGGCTGGTAAGAAAATAGGGTGCTTTGGATTGACTGAGCCTAATTTCGGATCAAATCCTGGCGGAATGGTAACCACGTGTAAAAAAGATGGTGATGATTGGATTATCAATGGAAATAAAATGTGGATTACCAATGGATCTGTTGCAGACGTTGCTTTGGTATGGGCTAAGGATGAAGATAACATCATCAGAGGCTTTTTAATTGAAAAGGGCACTAAAGGATTTACATCAAGCGACCTTCATGGGAAATTTAGTTTAAGAGCGTCCATTACCTCTGAGCTTTCTATGTCAGACGTGAGAGTGCCTGACTCTTCAAGGCTGCCAAACATTGAAGGCCTTAAAGGACCTCTTAGTTGCTTGACTCAAGCCCGATATGGAATTGCCTGGGGAATGGTTGGAGCTGCGGTGGATTGTTATAACACTGCCCTTAATTATTCTAAAGAAAGAAAACAGTTCTCTAAACCAATTGCTGCCTATCAACTTACTCAGCAGAAAATCGCAGAGATGGTTACCAAAATCACTGAATCACAGCTACTTGTATATAGGCTCGGCAGGCTTAAAGATGAAAATAAGATGACATTCCAACAAGTTTCATTGGCCAAGCGAAACAATTGTTTAATGGCTAGAGATATTTCTAAAACAGCGAGAGAAATGCTTGGAGGAAATGGAATAACTATCGACTACTCACCAATAAGACATATGGCTAATATTGAGTCAGTCTTTACCTATGAAGGCACGCATGAAATGCACACCCTGATCATTGGAGAGCATGAGACTGGTATTCCAGCTTACGACTCATAGTCATCCCTCTAAGCCTCTCAGCGTATTTTTCAAGCTAGATTACATTAATTCATTTCTGAAGCGAAAATTAAATTATCTGAAGATCAGAAAATCTTTCGATTTTTTCGTTAACAATAATCTTTACACTTCCATCATCATCTAGACCTAAAAATTTACCTTCCCCTGATTTAGTATGGTTTTTGAAATTTATGTTTTTATTAATGTGACAGCAAACTGCCTCCCAGTCATGAATTATTTTTTTTAAGTTGTTTGGAAATAAGTTCAAATTCAATTCAAGTCTGTCAACGATTGATGATATAATTATTTCACGCTCATAGTCTGATCCGTATTCAATCTTTAAAGAAGTAGCGTTGTTTAATTTTTTTTCAATTAAACTATTCTTATCATCATTAACATTAATGCCTATTCCAATAACTATATATTTTGAGGTATCTCCTCTTATATTTGATTCACAAAGCACGCCTCCGATTTTTTTATTATTTAGTATAATGTCGTTTGGCCATTTTAATAAGGCTTTGACATTAAAGTTTAATAATGCCTGTTGAACGCTTAAGCCTGTAAGGATAGGCAGTGTGGTCAATAGATTAGATGATAATTCCTTCTTAATAAAAAGAGAAAAAGTTATTGCTCCATGAATTGAGGAAATCCAGTTATTCTTACGTTGACCTCTGCCTTTATATTGGTTGTTAGTTATAATTAAACCAGACTGTGCGCCTTTACCAATTAATTGCCACGCATGAGTATTGGTTGATGGCAATCTGTCAACAAAAAAAATTTTATTTTTGAAAGTTGATCCATTTAAACTTTGGTTGACTTTTAGGGTCGAAAGTTTTGGATCTATGAATTTGGATCGAGCTTGTCTCTTAATTTGAGGACCATTCCAGGATTCAAAATACCTGCAGATGCTTTAATTGAATCTTCATTGTCACGAAGGAGTATAATCCATGATTTAGCATCACCATATTGTCTTCCAGCTATGTTCCATAAATTGTCCCCTGGTTGAACAGTGTAGTCAAAGAATGATGGCTCAGCAGTTTTTGCAGCAAGTCGCTCTTTCTGCAAATCAAAAAAATTGTATGGATAAATTATATTGGGGTTGTCTCCGATTTGCTCTTTATTCCATTCGTATATATATTTCCATAGTTTAAAATCACCATATTCTTTTTTAGCTATTTTTACTAAAAAATCACCTGGCTCAACCATGTATTTCTCCCAAGCATAATCCTCATAGAGAATTGGTGCAAATTTTAACTCGTCCTTAGGATCAGATTCTTTAGGCTCAACTGGTTCAGGCATTGGTCCTGAATTAACTTCTACATTTTCTACAGGCTCTTCCTCAGCACTTTCTGAAGCAAACACGGCCTCAGGGGGCTCGGGAAGATTTGCTCTAAGATTTTCAGTTGACTGGTCTGCTTGCTGTTCATCTTCCAAGTTCAATGGCGGAGCTGCTTGCTGAGAACATGAAATCAAAAATAAAGTTGTTATGAAATATGTAATTGTGATGTTTCTTTTCATGATCAAACCTGCACTATTATAGTTAATTATTACAAATTTAAAATTATTAGCTATACATTAAATATTTTTGCATAAAAATACAAATGAATTAAACCTGAGAGTATTCTCCAAAAGCCTCTCTCAACGTATCTGCAATCTCGCCAAGAGTACAATCAGCTCTTGCTGCGTCAATGATTGCAGGAATAAGATTCTCTCTTCCCTCAGCGCATAACTTCAAAGCTTTAATCTTATTCTGAACTGATGAGTTGTCCCTATTTTGTTTTAAGAGCTTTACGCGATCGATTTGTTTTTGAACAACGTCATTATCAATATTTTGTAAATCAATTTCAACATCATCATTTTCTTTGAATTTATTTAAACCAACAATTATTTGTTCTTTCTTATCAATTGATTGTTGATAAGAATAGGCGCTTTTTGAAATTTCTTTCTGAATCCAGCCTTGTTCTATAGCTTTAATTGCGCCTCCTAAATCATCAATATCTTTAATCAATTTATCAGCTTTTTCGCAAATTTCCTCTGTGAGAGCCTCTATTTGATCGCTATTGCCTAAGGGGTCAATATATTTAACTATTTCGCTTTCGTATGCAATTATCTGTTGAGTGCGCAAAGCTATTTTAGCTGAATGGTTGGTTGGCAAAGCCAATGCCTCATCAAAAGCATTTGTATGAAGCGATTGGGCGCCTCCAAGCACTGCGGCTAGAGCTTGGATCGTTGTGCGCACTATATTATTTTCTACTTGCTGAGCAGTTAAGGTCGACCCTCCAGTTTGAACATGGAACCTGCAATGCATTGCCTTTTCATCTTTGACCTTAAACCTTTCTTTCATGATCTTTGCCCAAATCTTTCTTGCAGCTCTAAATTTTGCAACTTCCTCAAGAAATCCGTTGTGTGAATTAAAAAAGAAAGAAAGTCTTCTTCCAAAAAGATTTGGGTCTTGACCTTGATCTATAGCTAGCTGAACATATTCAATTGCGTTTGCAAAAGTGAAACCAATCTCTTGAGCCGCAGTTGATCCAGCTTCGCGAATATGATATCCAGAAATAGATATTGGATTCCAGCTTGGTAAATGGCTTTCACAAAAAGCAAATGTATCAGTTATTAAACGCATTGAAGATTCAGGGGGGTATATATATGTTCCCCTAACAGTGTACTCTTTTAATATATCGTTTTGAATGGTACCCTTTAATTTATTTAAAGGGATCCCGTTTTTCTCTGCCACAACCACATAGAAGGATAAAAGCGTAGCTGCTGTAGAATTAATTGTCATGGAGGTTGAAACTTGATCAAGCGAAATATCATTAAAAAGTGTGGTCATATCATTTGCGGATGATATCGGGACTCCAACTTTTCCTACCTCTCCTGATGCCATTGGATGATCTGAATCGTATCCAATTTGTGTGGGTAGGTCAAAAGCTACTGAAAGACCGGTAACACCCTCTTCAATTAGGTATCGATAACGCTTATTTGATTCTTCTGCAGAAGTAAAACCAGCATATTGCCTCATAGTCCATAATTTCTTTTGGTACATCTTTTCATAAATGCCCCTGGTAAATGGATATTCTCCAGATTTTTTTGACATTTTCTAAAAAACCCTCCCTAGGTTAAACATTAATCTTTCGAGATTTTTTAATGTTATTGTATGCTTCATTAACCTTTTTAAATTTTTCTTCTGCCAAAGATTTAACCTCATCACCAAGATGGCTTACTTTATCGGGATGATATTTTACCGCCATTTTTCTAAATGCCTTTTTCAATTCATCATCTGAGCAATTTGATGGTATTTCTAAAATCTTGTAATCAGATTTAACATCCCTTACAAACATTGCTTTGATTGAGGAATAATCGTTTTGATTTATGTTGAGATAATTTGAAATCTTTCTAATTATCCGCTCTTCATCTTTGTGGAAAGAGCCATCTGCCAAAGAAAGTCCAAACAATATGTGCAAAAGCTCTAGCCTGCTTGGGTGGTCCATCGATCTAGAAATTTGCCTACATACGTCTTTAATCGGATAGCTTTGCTTTAAAATATCTTTAAAAAGCACCATAAAATCACGAACCTGCGTTTGTGAAAACTGTTTGGATAAAAATACTTTAATGTAGTCAAGCTCTGATCTTAGCATTTTATCATCAGCCTTCATCACAGCCCCAAGCAGCACTAAAAGCGAAACAATGAAGTCACCAGGTTGAGTTTGAGGGTAGGTTCTTGAGCCTAAAAAATCATTTGAGTAGTTTGATGATCCATTCATTCCAGCCAGCGAATAGCCGATAATAGCACCTATTGGACCACCTAAAACCCAACCTAATCCACCCCAAAAAATCTTTTTTCTTACGTTCAATGTATTTTATCCTTTTATCAATGACGGAACTTAATACAATTTCGGCTTTGAATAAGATGTGAATGAAATTCAATTAAAGTAAATATGAATCAATCCAACACAGTAAAAGCCGCCCTATGGTGGAGTAAATTAACGTCGCGCAATAAATCTAAAACGAATCCCCTCTCGATTAAACGTAGAGGAAAAATCCCAATGGATTATTTGATAATTCTTCCTGAGCATGCTACAGAGTCTGACCTCGCTAAAAGATTTTTAGATTCTATGAAGAATGCTTTAGGCCCAAGGAAAAAACGTAATATGAAATTACTTGGCCCGTCAGGCATTGGAAGTCTAATTGAAATAAGTGATTACAATGACTTTATTTTATACTCTGAGGAAGATTTGAACAGGTGGGGTCTTCCTGGAAAAGAGCTTGTTAGCGAATGTGAAAAAATTAAAGTTGATGCACTTTTGGATCTTAATCAAGAATTTGCTTCAGCATCAGCTGTGATTTCACGTACGGTCTCAGCGCCAATGAAAATGGGTTTTTATAGCGAAGAGGGTGAAAGTTATTACAATATTATGGTGCGCAGAAAAGGCGAAGAGCTAGCTGAAAGTGGATTTAAAGAAATTTTCCAAATATTAGGAATATAATGAAAACATACATTTTTGAAGGAAATAGACCCATGGATTTCTATCCTATTTCACAAACTAGACCGGTTTTTGATATTAGAATAGGTTCCGAAACCTTTTTAGAAAGAATTTGTAGTTTTTTCAAAAAAGAATCCGTCTCCTTAATTGTGAGAAAGGAAATTTCTGAAATCGCTTCAGAATTACACAAAAATTTTGAGGTAAACCCGCTTAAAGTTGAGGATGGACTATGGCTTTCAGGCTCTGTTATTTGGAACGAAGAGACGCTAGGGCTTTTAAACAAAAAAAATACAGTATTTACATGCGAAAATGATATAGTGGCTGCCAATCTATCATCTAAATTGGGAATGAAATGGATATCTGAAGGAGAATTGAATGTTGCTAATAGTGAAGGCATGGCCTCAGTAGAAATTAGTGTAAATAAGTGCAATTATTTATGGGACGTATTAAAATTAATTCCAAGGACATTAAAAGAAGAATCAATGGAGTTGGATCCTGTTAAGGATGGCTCCTTCAAAGATGTAATATTTTCTCAAAAAGAAAATATATTTGTATCAAATTCTCAAATCATGCCAAATGTTGTTATCAACGCTCAAAATGGACCCGTAATTATTGATGAAAATACTTTGATTGGAAGCCTGTCGTATTTAGAAGGTCCCGTCTACATTGGTCCCAAGACCGTGATTTCCCCATTAACAAAAATAAAAAACAGTGTTATTGGGCCAAGTTGTAAAATTGGGGGCGAAATTGAATCATCTACAATTCAAGGATTTACAAATAAAGTCCATGATGGTCATCTCGGAGATTCGTTTATAGGTGAGTGGGTAAATTTTGGAGCCGGTACTACAAATAGCAATCTAAATAATAACTACAGTACCGTTAAGATAAGCTTTGGAGGAGCTGAAATAGATTCAAAAATTTTACATTTGGGATGTTTTGTTGGAGATCATGTTAAAACTGCTATTGGAACTCTTATTAACACAGGGTCAATTATTGGTTCAGGGTCCATGATTGCTTCACCTGGCCTTACACCAAAAACGGTCCCTACCTTATCATGGTATGTTGACAGAAAATTTATGAACGTTAAACTTGATAAATTTTTTAATACTGCTGAGCAAGTTAAAAAAAGAAGGAATAGATCATTAACTAAAGCGGAAAAGAACTTGTACAAAAAATTACAAGTTCTTAATTGAAAGTGATTGACGAACTGTTATACTCCAATTATATTCGTTTCCGATTTAATAGGAAAAATTAAATGCTTGAAGGAATAATCTGCCCCACATGTGAAGCTACTTTGGAAGAAGTAGATATTAAAGAGTCTCTTACTTGTAGACACTGCAAGACCGACTTGAAAGATAGGAAATACCTCGACTTCTTAGAGTATCTAATGGCTAATGGTCTGGTTGAGGATCTTGACTTTTTTGATCAAAAAGTCTATAGTGAAGATGTCGAAAGGCTTGAGCCTGATGATGAAGAGGATGTCGATCCTAATGATTTTGAGAAAAAGAAAGATATCTTTAGTCTTTATGAGACCGAGATGGAGATTTATAAACAAAAGGCTGAAGATGAAGAGATAAAAGGTTATGAAGATTTTGAAGGTATTGAAGAAGAATGGGAAGATTTTAATCAAAGCAAAACAAAGAAAAAAAATGAGTAAGATTTATGGATGACAAAAAAAACGTTCAACAGATAAATATTGAACTCTCCCAAGAAACTAGCGAAGGAGAATATTCCAATTTTGTAGTTGTTACGCATTCACCAGCTGAATTCGTCATGGATTTTACAAAGATTTTGCCTGGTGTTACAAAAGCACGAGTTCACTCAAGAATTATTATGGCTCCTCAACACTCAAAAGCATTTCTCTCGGCCTTGAAAGATAACATAGCTAGATATGAGAATGAGCATGGAAAAATTGTATCACCTGAGCAAGACGGGTTTGGCGACTATCCCTTAAAGCCTTCAGATGATAATTTACCAAATTAATATTTTGCCCAGCTTTTTCCTGCTTTCAAATTTTTCATCTTAATTATTACCCAGCTGGTAATCGTTATCCAGCCAAGTCCATAACCAAGTAATCCTCCAAAAACTATATCTGCAGGGTAGTGAACGCCTACGTATACTCTACTAAAAGCTACTAGGGAAGCTATAGTAAAAAACAATCTTTTTTGTTTGGAATAAAAATATCCAAGTATGGTTGCTGAAACATACATGTTTGCTGCGTGTGAAGATACGAAACCATATCTGCCGCCTTTGGGTACAAGCAGGCGTATTTGGTCTAAAATATCATGACTGGGCCTGAGGCGCTGGAAGTATGGTTTGATTATTTGAGCCGATGAATAATCAGCTAAAATGACTCCAATAATTAAGACTATTGAAGCTATTCTACCTTTCGTTCCCCCTTTGATTGAAAGGATAATTATCCCTAATAAAATTGGAATTATCCAAATATCCTGATTGGTTATTAATGGAAAAAATATATCAAAAACTGGGTTTGCAATTGATGAATTAAAAAAGGTAAATATTTTTTTATCAACGTTTATTATTACATCTATCATATAAAAAATTACCAAAATAGATTAAAAGAAAAAATGCTTGTCCTGAATCGAATCCATAAAATAACTTATGATACCTTTATGCAGGACCGTATATAAAGAAGACTGGTTGTTCCCCCGCTCCCAGTATTTCTACGGTCCTGCTCTTTTTATTTCTTTCTTCTCTCAATTAAGCGTTTCAATGACCACAATAAAATTATTGTCCCTGCGAAAAAAAGGACATTAGAAATTATGATTGTTGCGAGTCGACTCATTTAATTCACCCTCTCATTGATGCAATGAAGAATTTTAATATTTAAATTTAGATATGAATAACAGATGTTTTAATGTAAATATATTTAAAATATCAGTATTTTAATGTCGCAACCCAAGAAAAGTTAAATGATTGAACAAGCTTACATATATGATTCTATTAGAACTCCCAGAGGAAAAAGAAAGCAAGGCGCATTAAATGAAATAACCCCTACTGATTTATTATCAAAGTTGATGGTTCAGCTATCCAATAGAAACGATTTAGATACCTCTAAAATTGATGATGTTATTATTGGTTGTGTAATGCCTGTTAGGGAGCAGGGAGCAAACATTGGAAAAACCGCTGCGCAGTATGCCGGGTGGAATGTTGATGTTCCGGGAATGCAAATAAATCGTTGTTGTGGATCTGGTCTTGAAGCGATCAACCTGGCAGCTACAAAAATAAAATCAGGATTTGAGCATTTAGTAGTTGCAGGTGGTATAGAATCAATGTCAAGAGTTCCCATGGGAGCCGATATGGGCTCAATGGCGTATGAAACAAAAATAAGTTTGAACAACCACTATGTACCTCAGGGAATAGGAGCTGATCTTATTGCAACAATTGATACATTTTCAAGACAAGATCTTGACGCTTTAGCTGTTCAGTCTCACAAAAGGGCATTTGATGCCCAGCAAAATAAAAGATTCAAGTCTCTTTTACCTGTGTATGATCAAAATGGTCTTTTGATTCTTGATAGGGATGAGCACATTAGACCCGAATCAAATTTAGCTGACCTTTCAAAGTTAAAACCTTCATTTAAGGATATGGGAGACATGGGCCTCGATTCTTTTGCACAAGAAATATATCCTGAAATAGAACACATTGAGCATCTGCATACCGCCGGAAACTCATCGGGGATCGTTGATGGGGCATCATTGACGCTTGTAGGCTCAAAGGAAATAGGTGAGCAAATTGGTTTAAAACCAAGAGCACGTATTCTATCGTTTGCAACCTGCTCAACAGATCCAACCATCATGTTAACGGGACCTGCACCGGCAACAATAAAATCTTTAAAAAGAGCTGGTATGATAATCAAGGACATTGATTTGATCGAAGTAAATGAGGCCTTTGCATCAGTTGTTCTTCGTTTTATGAAAGATTTAAAATTATCAAATATGAATAACATCAACGTGAATGGAGGTTCGATAGCAATGGGCCACCCTTTAGGAGCAACTGGATCCATTTTACTTGGAACTCTGTTGGACGAATTAGAGCTTCGCGACCTTAGTACGGGCCTTGTAACGCTTTGCGTTGCAGGGGGTATGGGCATAGCAACAATTATTGAGAGGGTATAATCAAGTGATTTCTTATCAAAAGGATGATCAAAATATTATTACTCTAACCATTGATGGTAATGATGAAAATCATCTTAATGCTGTTTGCGAAGATTTTTTTGATGATTTGGATCAGCATCTTAACACAATAAATGATGATCGATCTGCTAAAGGAGTAATTCTAACATCAAAAAGGAGACCCTTTCTTACCGGATCAGATTTAGACACAATTTTCAAAATCAATGAAGCGCAATCAGCTTTTGACTTTATAGAGCGGCGTAAAAAGGTCCTAAGGAAGCTAGAAAATTTAACTATACCAGTGGTAGCTGCTATCAACGGAGACGCCACAGGGTCTGGCATGGAAGTAGTTTTAGCATGCCATTACAGCATTATTAAAAACAGCATAAAATATAAATATGGATTTCCTGAAGTTAAGTTTGGAGTTTTGCCTGCTTTAGGAGGTATAGTTCGACTGACCCGTAAAATTGGCATTGATAAATCCTTACGCCTTTTAATTGGGGGAGTTTTTGTCAGCGCCAAAGAATCTATTGAATGTGGATTGATTGATGCATTGGTAGAGAATGAAAAAGAGTTGATGGATAATGCAATTAAATGGATAGAAGCAAATCCAAACTATGTTCAACCTTGGAATAGAAAAAACTTTCAGCTTCCAGATGGAGACGCCTTTTCAAAGGTAAATACTCAAATACTTCATAACTATCCATCAAAACTTCGAAAGATAACAAGGGGAAACTACCCCGCCGCTGAAAAGATATTGAATGTCGTCACAGAATCAACGCTTGTAGATTTTCCTACAGCATGCAGGATTGAATCGCGCGCGTTCGTTGAAATTATTACGAGCTCTATCTCAAAAAATATTATAAGCGCACAGTGGTTTCAAAAAAACGATATAAACGCTGGATTAAGCAGGCCATCAGAAATAAATAAAACAAAATTTTCAAAGATAGGTATCATTGGTTCTGGACTTATGGGTCATGGAATCGGATTTGTATCTGCCCTATCAGGAATGAGCGTTGCTCTAATTGATCTAGATCAAAATAAAGCAAATCTTGCCCTTGATAAAATCGAGAAACTCTTTCAAGAAGCTGTACAAAAAAAACAAATTCAATCCGATCAATCAAAAAAGGCCATCAGCTCTATTCAAGCAACGGATGATCTAAGCTGTCTTGGTGAATGCGATCTAATAGTTGAAGCTGTATTTGAAGATATTTCCCTTAAGGAAAAAGTGATTGAGAGGTCCGAAGAATTCATAAATGGCAAGCCAGTCTTTGCATCAAACACTTCAACCATTCCAATTTCCAGGTTATCAAAAAAATCAAGAGCCCCTGAAAGATTCATTGGTATTCATTTTTTCTCACCAGTCAACAAAATGCGACTTGTTGAAATAATCAAAGGAGATAAAACTTCTCCTGAGACTCTCGCTAAGGCATTTGACTATGTATTGCAATTAAATAAGATACCAATCGTTGTGAATGATAAAAGAGGATTTTATACTACACGAGTATTTGAAAGATACGCTAAGGAGGGACTTTCTTTATTAATGGATGGTGTGAGCCCGCAACATATTGAATCCGCAGGTATGCAAGCAGGTTTTCCTGTTGGCCCGCTTGCAGTCGTTGATGAAATCAGCATATCTCTTTTGGATAGCATCCTAAAACAAGAAAAGATACATTTAGAAGCTGAAGGAAAACCGTATCATAAGGGTCCATGGGACGAGGTCATAGATATTATGATAAAAAAATTGAATCGAACTGGCAGAGCATCTGGATCAGGCTTTTATGATTATCCAAAGGATTCAAAAAAGAAACTATGGCCAGAATTAAAGGATCATTTTCCGCTCTCAACTGCTGTAATTACTCAAAATGAAATGATGGATCGCTTTTATTTTTCTCAAGCTATTGAAGCCGTAAGATGCCTAGAGGAAGGGGTAGTGACCTCTGTAGCAGATGCAAATATTGGAAGCATCTACGGGTGGGGGTTTCCAAGTTTTAAAGGAGGAGTATTGCAGTTTATTAACGATTGCGGATTAACTGCATTCAAAGAGCGCGCACGTGAGCTTTCCGATAAATACGGAGAGCGTTTTAAGCTTCCAAATATTATAGAATCAATGATAAAAAAAGATCAAATCTTTCAATAGACAGCTACATGATTAGCCAAGATTTCATCGGAAAAAAATATCCTCCAATATCATTCAAAGTTACGAAGAGTAAGCTAGTTTCATTCGCTAGTGCCACGGGTCAAAGCAGCCCCATTTATTTTGATATTAAGACAGCAAAAGACCATGGATACAAAACGATAATTGCCCCTCCAACCTTTCTTACAGTTATCTCAATGGAGCAGGATCAGCCATACAAATACTTGGAAGAACTCAATATACCTTTAGATAGATTGCTTCACGCTGCACAAGAATACAACTATTATATCCCTATCTATCTTGGAGATACAATTACCATGACAAAAAAGATTGAGGATATCTACGACAAAAAAAATGGGTCTCTCCATTTTATTTCCTTCCTTTCTAATTACGTTAATCATGATGATATAGAAGTAGCTCAATCGTTATCAACGCTGGTAGTAAGATCCAATGCTTAAGCAGTCTCCTTTCAAAGCTGGAGATGAGATTCCATCCCTGAGACTGGAAAAAATAACGAGAAGCATGTTATCATCATACGCAAACGCCTCAGGAGATTTAAACCCAATACACATTGATCCAGTTTTTGCTAGAAAAGCTGGATTGAAGGATGTGATTGCGCATGGTATGTTAGTGATGGCCTATCTCGCAAGAACATTAACAGACGTATTCCCGCATTCTTCTTTGGTAAGTTTTTCATCTCAATTTATATCAATGACCTTGATCAATGATAGACTTACATGCTTTGGCACAATTGTTAAAAAGAACATTGATGAAAAAAATAGCGTAACTTTGGAAATCTCAATGAAAGTGTTAAACCAAGATAAAGAAAAAAGAATTTTGGGTACCGCTACTATTAACCTAAAAGGAGAGTCTTAAGCATGCAATTTACCGAAGAGCACCTTTCTTTAATGAAGACAGTACGCGATTTTGCCTCTAACGAAATATACCCATTCATTGAGGAATGGGAATCATCAGGAGGTTTCCCTGCTCATGATCTTTTTAAAAAACTAGGATCTATCGATATGCTCGGTATAACAAAAAGTACAAAGTATGGTGGCATGGGTTTAGATTATAGCTTTGGAATTGCGTTTGCTGAGGCCTTAGGTCATGCATGGGACCTGGGAATCATTACAGCTATTGGAGTGCACACAGATATGGCAACGCCTGCCTTAGAGCGTTACGGCTCAGAAGAGTTAAAGGATGAATTTCTTGCGCCTGCTATCAAAGGCGACTATGTTGCGGCGCTTGCATTAAGCGAAGCAGGAGCTGGATCGGATTTAGCTTCAATTACTACGACCGCTAAGCACGATGGAAACGACTACATTATCAACGGACAAAAAATGTGGATTACCAATGCAACCCATGCAGATTTTTTCTGTACTTTAGTAAATACCAGCGATGGTGAGCCTCATAAGAATAAATCCTTGGTCGTTATACCTTCAAAATCTCCAGGTGTAACCGTTGGTCAAAAAATTGAAAAAATTGGTCAGCTTACTTCAGATACTGCCCCTGTATATTTTGAAGATGTTCGCATACCAAAGCGATACTGCGTAGGTGAAGAAGGTGAAGGGTTTGTAATGCAAATGAAGCATTTACAGCAGGAAAGATTGTTTCTCGCAGCAAGCATGATAGCGGTCCTTGAAAAATGCATAGTTAAAACCATGGACTATTGCCGGGAAAGAAGAACGTTTGGCGTATCGGTCTTAGACAATCAATCGATACAATTTAAACTCGCAGAACTGCAAACAGAGGTAGAGGCCTTGAGGTCTTTGGTCTACAGAGCATGCGAGGAAGAAGTTTCTGGAAAAGACATGACCTACCTTGCTTCTATGGCAAAATTGAAAAGTGGCAGATTGGCTAGACAAGTATCTGATATATGTTTACAATACTGGGGCGGTATGGGCTTTACC
>Ga0207993_1000546_pt1 | contig 14720 bp, 14 predicted proteins | sample ETN01SmetaG_2_FD_185791 | JGI IMG/M metagenome (GOLD analysis project Ga0207993, IMG submission 185791) | Marine microbial and viral communities from oxygen minimum zone, Eastern Pacific Ocean - ETNP2014F12-01SV265 (SPAdes) (version 2) | ecosystem: Environmental > Aquatic > Marine > Oceanic ...
ACCAGGGACGAGTTGGCCCATGGGCATGCTCACGGCCCCGGTGGATTCGAGCACTAGGACTCCGAATCATTCTTTCATGGGGGCTCGTCTGACGTTATGATGAGGGTCGCAGCTGTTCTTGCGGCAATTCTCACGTTGTCTCCTATGATTGGGGGGTGTCTTGGAACGGATCTTGTCCCCTCCCTCATCGATGACTCGACTGAAAACGAGCCTCTGAGGATAAATCACATACAGATGGAAGGGACACATAACTCGTATCATGTGGAGCCTATTTTCTCCCCTACGAGAGAATACATGTACACTCACCAGGAGCTGGGGGTTCAGGCTTCCGAACAGGGAGTGAGGCAGTTTGAGATTGACGTTTGGTGGGATGTTAGAGAGGGCCTCAGAGTTTACCACAACCAGTATGACTCGGGTACGACTTGCCCCACATTCCAAAGCTGCTTGGAGACTCTTCTTCTATGGTCGCAGGAGAATAATGGGCATCATCCGATCATGATTTGGATTGAGCCCAAGGACTGGCTTGAGCAGGGCGTTGAAATCACAACTACCGTGGAGCTCACTGGCATCCTTCAGGAGATTGAGGATGAGATTTCCCAATTCTGGCCAGCGAATCTGACCATAACCCCTGATGACGTACGTGGAGATAGATCCAATCTCACCGAGGGGGTGCTAGAAGAGGGCTGGCCTCTGATCGACGAGAGTCGTGGAAAGGCGATGTTCATACTTCTGGCAACAGGGGATATGAGGGGCCTGTACATGGACGATCGGCCTGGATTAGTCGGGGCTAGGATGTTTCCGATGTTCACCTCTCAAGGCCAGTACCCCGGAGAGGAGGTGATATTCTCACTCACTGACCCCATAGGTGACGGAGGGGAGATCACCCGACTTGTAGAGGAGGGATTCATCGTCAGGACGAGGGCCGATAGTGGCGGGGTCGAGCCGGACAACAATGATACTTCCAGATTTGAGGCGGCCCTAGCATCGGGTGCTCACACCATTGCTACAGATTACCCGGGACCGGTCGAAGGAATGGATTACTGGATCGAGATCCCCGAAGGAAATCCCAGCAGGTGTAATCCAGTAATTGCACCAGTTTGGTGCACATCTTTGGATATCGAGAGCCTGGAAACCTCTGTTTGATCAGTTAATCGTACCATCTTCAAGTTCGCCTCTCTCTGAGGCGTCGAACCAAACCACTCTGCATTCCCTGCACGCGTCCAGATCAATCGTTTCTTCGGCATCTGGCACCATTGCCTTCACTGCGGTTACAACGACGGCAATTGCCAGTCCAGCTACCAGTCCCTCTGCTGATTTGGGAACCCTTCCACTTGTCCTTCCATGGCCCCCGGAATCATCAGACGGAGTGTACGGTACGGAGAACCTTCCCATTTTCTCATCGCATATTGGACACTTTAGATCGCTAGTATGCGGAGCCATGCTGTCAATCAATGAGTTGAGTTTGGATAAGGATTCTTTATCGAATATGTACGCCATTGCCTTTTCTTCGAACATCCTCCCATAGCAGGAGTTGCAAACATGGGTTTTAGAATTGATTAAGCCAAATGATGATGCAGCAAAACCAAACCAAGCAATTCCAAAGAGAGCTAGGATTCCTACGCTTGGATGAGGAGGAGAGCCATTGGTTGCGATAGCGGTATTTGACCAGTCATATGCAATGAAGGACCATATGAAGTAAATTCCTGCTAGTACAGGGATGCCGATGAAGAACGCCAATCCGAGGTCTGAGACGCCGACTTGTTCATCTTGGTAAGACATCTTTCCGCACCCTCTCGGGCACTCGAATTCTTCTCCCTTTGCTTCGGCATTGGCCTTTTGCCCTAGAGCATGCTCGGATTCGTCCGTCTCTTCTTGAGCAGTCGCTCGGAGTTCCTCCAAATCGATCTCACGAATTGCCATCTCGTCACGCATGTGCCTATTGCAGATTCCATTGGACCTGAACTCGAGCGCGTTGCAACCCTCGACTGCGCAGTTCCGCTTGCCCATAAATGGTGAACAACTAGCATGGGCTTCAATTTATGGGCGTATCACACCTTCGCGATTACCTTCATCTCTATCGCAATCGGGGACGGAAGAGCGTTTATCGAGACAGTGGTCCTAGCGGGCATTATTTCGCCGAAATGCTCGGCATATACCTCATTGTAGGCCTTGAAGTCCCTGTCCATGTCAATTAGGAATACCAGAACGTCGACAACATTTTCCAGGCCTGCTCCGTACTCTTCCAGTATCACCCTAATATTGTTGATCACGGAGTGAGCCTGCGCAGTGATATCATAATCCAATGGGTTTCCGGAACCGTCCCTTACAGGGCCTCCGGGAATCTCGTTTGTCTCCGGAGACCTTGGTCCCATCCCACTTACGAATACTAGGTCTCCGACTCTCCTGAGGTGTGGGTACGCACCCATAGCTGAGGGCCCTGTCTCCGCTGTGAAGGGGCCGTCTTGGCTAGTCATCTTTCCTGCCGTTTTCTTCCCCACGACTCCTCCGACTATCCCTCCTACCGGGCCTCCCACTGCTACTCCAGCCGCGGCACCTACCGCACCACCAGCATTTGTGAACATAGTCTTCCCATAGGAGTTGTACAGGGCCTCAATGGCCTCATCTGGGGCCTCAACCAGATTCCTCAGCATCTCCAAACGATGTGCGAATGCGGAGCTTTCTTCTTCGTCGGGGGCCTCATTGGCCATCAGAGCATCCCCTTGTTCAGAACGTCGCGATCCCCGTGGTAGTACTCGACATCGTCCTCATCGAACTCTTTGTCGCCGACTGACCCGGAAGAGGGGGTGAGTGTCACCACAGCCCCTCCAGAGCCATGTAGTGCCTCGTAAGCGAGAACCTCTCCATCGTAGTTGTTGTGCTGGCCCATGGTAGCCGCCATCCACCAAGCTGGCTTGTAAGCGACAACCTTCTGGACCCTTATCTGCCCGTGAATCTCCCTCGAAAGCTGAGATAGATCCTCCAGCCTGCCATCTGCGAAGAACTCCAGTATCTTCCTGTTCCACTCATCGTCTTTGGGGCTGTGAATGCGATCCTCTACTGGGTCTATGTGCTCTGTGAACATCCTGTTTGACAAGCTCGAGACAACGACGACTACGGCTTTCTTTTTCTGCTTCGAGAGAGCGTCCCTGATCGACTTTCCCAGCACTATCGTCTCGGACCTGTTGGCATACATGTTGCTCGATACAATGCACGCGGGAATTCTGTTGTCTGGGTTGAGTAGCTTCAATGCGACGACAGATCCGGTGTCAATCGGGAATCCCTCGTATGCGATTGTGCGGGAGTGCAGGCCCCTGTCCTTCGCGGAGTCCCTCAGACACTCTGCGAAGTCTACGTCCATCCTGAATTTGTATGGCATACTCCCCAGATAGTGGAAGTCGTCATCCACGTGTGTCCACTCTGGTTCCGGGTGAGCCTGGATCTGATGCCCTATTATGCTGGGCCACGTAGTGGAGTAGACGATAATCAGATCTGCATCGCTTTGCTCGATTCTCTCTCGACAGGTTTCGAAAGCCTGTCTGAGTTTTGCATATCCCGGACTAGCATCAGGAGATAGCAGTGGCTGAGGATGGGGGGGGCAGTAAATTCCGAAAAGTACCTCTGATTCTTCCATCATAAACACCTCAGAGGACAATCTCTCTAGTGACACCGTTAGGGTCCCATGCTGCGACCAGATTTCCAGTCCCTATGACTGACTGGTATCCATATATCTCTGCTGAGTATTCCGGGAAGCCCATTGCGGACATCATCCAAGTGAGGCCCCCTGCCTCAGTTTCTGCGATGGTCTGTTCAGTGAACTCTGGAAGTATATCGATGAGCTCCCTCATCTTTCCATTTCTCATAAGGTCGACCAGCTTCATGTCCCAGACGTACTGACTGTGATTGTATATGTGCTCTCGGCTCATATCTTCGGGGAGTGGGGACTCAGTCACGAAATGCCTGTGGGAAAGGCTGTGGCTGCTGATCATGACGACTTTCTTCCCGCTCTCTTCGATTGCCTCTGCGCAAGCCCTTCCTAGGGCTGCTGCCTGCTCGTTCATTACCTCGGCAGAGTAGTAATGCGCATTCCTATTGCTACTGATTGTGACGATTGGCTTGTCCCAATCCGGATTGAGCATGTGGCACGATGTGATGGTGCCGTAATCAACCCTGAAGTCCTGATTCCTCATCATCTTGGTTATTATCCCGTGCTCCGATGCCTTCTCTCGCATCTTCTCAGCCAAATCGACGTCGACCTTGATGTCGTAGTTGTACCTGAAGATATTCGGGAAGACTGGATCCACTGACTTGGACTTGAATTCTGGCAGCCCTAGGAAGTGTGTCCCGATGTAGGTCTGCCAGTGTGGAGTGAAAATTACCAGAGCGTCGTAGTCAATTGATTTCAGCTTCCTAGCGAGTCTGTTATAGCCCCATCTTAGAGTCTCCCATCCTCCTTCTGAAACTGGCTCATTCTGTTCAGGATTCTCTGCATAAACAACGTGAGGCGGATGAGGAGCGAGGCAACCGAGGACTATTTCCCCCTTTGGCATGTTGTCTGAGATGAAGAAATCTAAAGAAAACCTTTCGGAGAAATACCAGACTTCATTGGTGAGAATTGTGACGCATGGATATGAAGTGGGACAAGCCCCCTCTTTGGCCGGTAGCGTTGCCGAGCATCTTAGGCTTCATCTCCGGATGCCTCCCCTACATTTTGGAGTCTGATTACCTGACTGTTGAGTCAAAATTCTCACTATTAGCCCCCTTTGGAATGGCAGCAGCAGGATGTTTAGTGATCTGTTTCATGCAAAGAAGAATTGACTCCAAGATTGAGATGTCTCTTGGCTGTGTCTCTGCGCTCCTATTCTCCCTCTTGCCCCAGCTACTTTTCTTCGTATGGTTCGTGCCCGTGATGCTAATTTGGATTCGTGAATCGATTTTCGTTTGGAGGAAAAGCTATCCTGCGTTCCGAATAGGCGTCTGGATCGGACTGGGGGCTGCTTCAGGAGTCTACATGGGCGGAATCTTCGCCTTCAATGTGGCTTGACTGGGACCTTTTGACATCTATCACTAGGCCTGTGACGAAGAAGGCTGGCAACGATGCGAGTACCGCTGACCAGATTAGCTCGTCATCGAAGTAGTGCATTGTGATTCTGACTTCCTCGGTGGATTGGGTGGAGTGGCAGATTACTAGATGCGTATCGAAAATCGTGTTCGTTTCGACTGTGGCTACAACCGATTCCCCGTGGGCTATTGTATGATTGGAATGATGCGGCATTTCGAGGAGATCATAGAAATCATAGCCTTCTGAGAAATGCCCTCTTTCAAACACATGAACGACCTCGCTTCTCATAGATATGACGCAGATTATGGAGCTCTCTTGAGGAGTCGTCCCTGATGTGCTGTCCAAGTTCCTAATCTCCACGGTCACAGGGTGTGAAAGACTGTGCACCTCCACTGTATCGATGATGAAATCGCCCTCTCCTATTCTGAAATTCGGAGCTTCTTCATCGACCCCGGGACCGTCCACTGTGGCTTGTACCATGACTGTGGAGCATAGTATGGTGAAAATTATCGCTGTTGAGAGCGCCCTTTTTGTGGGAATCAGTGACTTCCATCCGTTTGCAGGCCTATTTCGTAGTATGGGTTGCCACCAATGGCAGAAAATAGCGCATATCACACCCAGAAACAATCCGGGAACCACATCGGTGATCCAATGAATTCCAAGGTACTGTATGCTGAAGAAGTAAATCCCGACATTGACCAGTACGAATAAATCGAGTTCCCTGTGCCTCCATTCCCTTATGGAAATCCCCAAGTCCCTGCAATGTAATCTATTGATTATCAACAGGCCCGCTGGTAATCCGAAATGTAGGCTCGGGAATCCATTGTCCATGGGATCGTTATTTGTGAAGAACTCAATATACCACGAATCATGGTAGAGGAGGGCTTCCATGCCAGGAATGAATGAGCTCGTTACCTCCACGTTGAAGAAAAGGTACATTGGAACTGCAAGAACGTAAATCACGAAGTAGTTCAGAGTAGCCTTGTCAGCCATCACGTGATCTTTGACCATGATGAAATAAATAGGTAGGAACCAAATCGTGAACAGATATACATAGAGATAGTGGAATGATAGCACGTCTGTTAGAAGGTCGCTCTTGAATGCGTTCTGTGCCCAGATAGTGAAATCCCCCTCTACGGAATGAATCCAGTGGGTATAACCACCCACTCTGGCCTTAATGGGCTCATTATGATGGTCTATCACTGCCTTGTACAGGTACATGACCACAAACAGAGAGATGTGCCACTTGTATCCCTTTTCTCTGATCTCAGAGGGCAGTTCTGAGAGCTTTAGGCGTTCTCCCTTCTCATCTCTGGAAAGAAGATTTCTCAGGGGAATAGTGGAAATAAGAATGAATGCCATTATCGTGCCATATGGTCCGATGGGCCACGACATAAACGGGGCCCGGCATAGGGCAGTCATGAACATTGCACATGATTCATTGCTGGCGTTCGCCATCCATCTGCAATGCTTCCTCCACGCCGGTGTATGAAACTCCTGCGAATCCTATCACCATAATCCACTCAAAGAACGCTGCGATAGACAGTGAAGGGGCCCCCAGGTCACTGCACTCCAAGACGACCCCCATATGGCCAGCGGGAATGGAAAGTGAAAATCCGGCATAGGAAAATACGGAAACTGACAATGCGAGGAGTGATGCCAATGAGAATATGGTCCAATTCCTCCTCGAACTGTATAAACCCGAAAATCCTACGTCGACCTCGGACATCCTTCGAGCAATAATAGTGGATAGGATGGCCCAAGTAATTGTCCCTCCGAAAATCACCCTCGCCTGTATCATGTGGAGCTCCATGCTAATATGCCAAGGAGTATGTGATATCCAAATCAAGCAGATCCCAGACAATAATGCTGAGATGGTCGAGATTAGATTCAATTTTTCGATTCCCGAATCGGGATTTTCCCTACTCCATTTGTCCCTCAAGAGATAGAATTGGATAGAAAGGGGCGTCATCAGAATTCCAGTGATGGTGAACCCTGCGGTAAATGCCCAGCTTGAGGCAGGATTAGTATCTGTATCCGAGATGAATGGGACTAGTGGGTCGCACCCATCTGAGATCCAAAGGACATATGACAGTGCAAGAGTCAGAATCTGGACTGCCACGGTGATAGTGACCAGCCCCCCGAGTTTAGACGGGGAGATCAAACGGAACATAGCAGTCGTAAGGCTCGACTATATTCAATGAATCCCTAACCATCAATACTCATGGCCCCCTTTGGGCTTCATGGACGGTCACGAGCTATGGCTGTCCAAATGCCTCGAGATGGGTTTTTCTTCCGATGCCAGGATGTACGAGGAGGGGACTAGAACTTCACAGGATGCTGCCGAACAGCTAGGGTGCGAGGTATCTCACATAGCCAAGTCGATAGTTTTCATCGGGAAGGAGTGTGCGGTGGTTGTAATTACATCTGGTTCGAACAGGGTAGACAGGAAGGGCAAGCTGAAGAGGATTCTTGGGTACAAGCCCGGTATGGCCGATCCAGGTTATGTCGAGGAGAGCACGGGTTACAGAGTCGGGGGAGTCCCCCCTTTTGGGCACACTAAGGTAACACAGGTTTTGATGGACGAGGATTTGATGCAATATGATACCATATGGGGGGCCGGGGGAACGGCTCAGACCGTTTTTCCGATTTCTCCGAAGGCACTCTTGGAGATTTCGGGTGCAACTCTAGTTGATGTCAAACAGTAGTGGTAATATGTCGGTTGAGAGGTTACTAGAATCCGCCTCCCGGCTCAGGGATGATACCGATGAAATGGGGAAGCTACTGGTCGAGGAGGGCTCGGTCGACTATGTGTACAACCCCCTGAAGTACGCATGGGGGGTTCACCAGAGGTACATCCAGATTTCCGGAGACGGTGGTGCCAAGACGGTAATGCTCGGAATGAACCCTGGGCCGCATGGAATGGGGCAGATGGGGATACCATTTGCTGCAACCAGCATGGTAAGGAACGTTCTGGGAATAAGCGGAATCCCTGTGGAACAGCCATCTTCCCCTCATCCCAGAAGGCCCGTGATAGGCCTTGAATACCCGCGGGAGGAGGTATCAGGAACAAGGATCTGGGGACTTCTTTCGGAGACATATGGGAGTTCTGACCGTATATTCGAGAAGGTGTTCTTGGTCAATCATTGCCCGCTCATGCTACTGGATGGAGAGAGGGGGACGAATGTCACTCCGGACAAGATTTCTGGCAATACTGCAAGAAGGCTCCTCAGGAGGTGTGACGAACACTTGTTGGAGGTAGTGGATGCACTGAATGCGGATTGTGTGATCGGGATTGGAAAATTCGCTGAGAAAAGGGCAATCAAGGCACTGAATGGAAGTGATGTGCTAGTCAAGGGGTGTTGGCACCCATCTCCAGCATCCCCTCTTGCAAATAGGAATGGTGGGGCGGACTGGCGCGAAAACGTTCGAGCGGTATTGCCCTAGAGCAAAGAAAAATACTGTATTGATATCAAGTAAACAGTTAAGTCGACTGATGTCCCGTGAAGTCTCATGGACGCCAAGACGACGCCCGAGTACCTGATTTCAAATGCCAATGACATACCTAACCAACCTGCCATCTCTTGGAAGGATGGATCTGGTAACTGGATCACCCTCACCTGGTCCGAATTCTACGAGACTGCGAAGGAGGTCGCAAGGTCCCTAATCTCTATGGGTTTTGAGGCGGGAGACAAACTAAGCATCTACTCGTACAACAGATATGAGTGGTACACAGCTTATGTTGCTGCGAACATGTGCAATGGAGTAGCCGTCGGAGTTTACCACACCTGTTCCCCTGAGGAAGTAGAGTGGGTCGTAGGAAATTCCGACTCCAAAGTGGTCTTTGTCGGGACCAATCCGATGGATGGAGGCGATCCGAGCAAGATGTGCAGTCACCGCCTACAAGCTGCAATGGAGAACCTAGGAAAGGTCGAGGCTGTGGTTTCAATGGTGGGAATGGACGCTATTGACCATGACAAGGCCATGACATGGGAGCAATTCGTTTCAAACGCGGACTCGACCCCTGAATCGGCGGTTATGGATAGGATTTCGAGTATCAAGCCCTCTGATCCGGCCACATTGATCTATACATCTGGAACCACTGGAAATCCCAAGGGAGTTGTACTGACGCATGAAAACATGTACTTCGAGATTGGTCAGGTCCACAAGCTCATGAGCTTCAAACAGGGTGATGGATATGTCTCTTGGCTGCCTTGCGCACACGTCTTCGGACAACTGGCCGACAATCACCTATGGATCAGGGACGCAATTCACATGAGAGTTGTCGATAATCCGTTGCATGCCATAGACTACTGCAAGGAAGTGCAGCCGCACCTCTTCATTGGAGTTCCAAGGATTTACGAGAAGGTATACAGCAACCTAGTTGCCGGCCTAGGATGGAAAGTCAAACTTCTTGGCGTTCCCGTCCTAGGAGGCATAATCAAGAAGAAGGCTAAGGGGAAGATTGGTTTCTCAAACGTGATTTTCTCGATTACTGGTGCCGCTCCTATCAATCCCGATATTCTGACCCTTTTCCACAAGCTTGGTGTACCTCTTTTCGAGGGTTACGGCATGACGGAGACATCAGCTGGAGCGACCCTAGGGGCACCTGGAAACAATAGGATTGGGTCCGTTGGAAGGCCCTTCCCAGATACTGAGCTGAGGATCGCAGATCCCGATGAGAATGGGAATGGGGAGATCCAGTTCAAGGGCAAGCACATAATGGCAGGATACTACAAAAATCCTGAAGCAACTGCTGAGACCATGACTGAAGATGGCTGGTTAAAGTCAGGAGACTTAGGGAAAATAGACATGGACGGCTTCGTTTATGTCACAGGTCGCCTCAAGGAAATCTATGTGAGCTCAGCTGGGAAGAATATAGCGCCCTTGGTGATCGAGGAGACAATGAAGTCCATACCAGTTGTATCGCAATGCATGCTAGTTGGCGACAACAGGAAGTACTGCAGCGCTCTCTTCACACTGGATGTTGGTGCTATCCTACGAGACGTACATGGATTGGATGGTGCCACGGAAGTCCCCAAGGATCCTGCCAAGCAACTTGCAAAGCTTGCTGAGCTAGGGCACGATCTGTCAGAGTACACTTCAGTTGGGAGTGAGACTCACAAGCAGCTCGAGGCAGCGGTGATGGAACTAAATGGGAAGTTCAGCAATCCCGAGCAAGTCAAGAAATTCACCATCCTTCCACGCGATCTGAGTGTGGATGATGGAGAGCTTACTCCTACGCTGAAGATTAGGAGAAAGCAGATTCGAGAGAACTGGTCATCTGAGATTGAAGCGATGTACTCCTGAGGGCGTCAGATGACTCCTGAGGCATGGGCCGCATTGGCTGTCGTCTTCATGCTTGGGGCGATGAGCCCAGGCCCCTCCCTTGCAGTGATACTTAGCAATACAATGTCAGGAGGCAGGCGTCAGGGAATTGCTACAGGACTCGGACACGGGATTGGTTTCGGAATATATGCATTCCTTGCCGCCTTGGGGCTAGCCACTGCGCTATCTGTCCATGAGGTGGCTCAGTTAGTCCTAATGTGGGGGGGCGTAGGCATTCTTCTTTGGTTGGGCTTCAAATTCATCAAGAGCTCATTGGACGGGCCCAAGATCTCCTATGTTGATGAAGGGGGTTCTTCCGAAGTAACAGGATTCTTCCAAGGATTCATGATTGCATTGTTCAATCCAAAGATTCTGGCCTGGATGCTCGCACTTTACGCCCCATTCATTGAAGCCGATGTCAGTATCGAAACTCTCATGGGCATGGGAGCGCTTGGAATGGGGATAGATGGAACTTGGTACGTGACCGTGGCAACTATCCTAAGCTCTGGGAATGGCATCGAGAAGCTCCGATCCAATGCCCACATCATCGATGGCTGCATGGGAGTTCTAATGTTCATTTTCGCGGCGCTACTGGCCGGTGGATGGTTCTAGTCAAAGGATGATGAATGGCAATTGGAGCAATACCTCCAGAGCCAATGCCAGAGCTGTTGACTCCACTCTCGTATCCTCATACGGTTCGTTGCCTGGATTTACTATTCTCTGAAGCTCCCCCGCATCGAACCAGAAGGTGTTGCACTCTGGGCATCCATCTATCTCAATAGGCTCCATGTCGGTCCCATTTATCCTCTTGAAGATGATATTCCTGACCCTCATCTTTGAGCTGCAACAGGGGCAGTCTAAATCTACCTCCTCACAATCACTACTGAATGCCTCGTGCATCTTCTTCAGCTTGCCTTCGGTCATGGAGTTAGCAGCAGCCTCGGCATTTAGGAGCATGCCTGAGCAAGTCGGGCAGTGGGAGATTCCGTGATCGATGAATGCGGAGCGGGTCTGCTCGGTGTGTGCCACTAGTTTGGAACCATCCCTCGGACATAGCATCTGTAGGCCTCGTCAATCAGGACGAGTAGGGGTTCTTGAATTATGACCCGAATTATTCTCCATGATTAGTCGATGAAGATATTTTCGTATTTTTCCGTCTTCCGTCGGCTTCATGTCTGGTGGTGCTGTCCGGAATGCATGGCAGATGCCCAGTTGCCCCTCAGGATTATCACGGCTGCAGCCATCTTTGATGGCCATGATGCGGCCATAGGGATATTCAGGAGAATTCTGCAGAGCCAGGGATGCGAGGTGATTCACCTTGGTCACGACAGGGGGGCTGATGAGGTAGCCAGAGCTGCAATTCAGGAGGACGCACATGCAGTGGCGATCACGTCTTACCAAGGAGGCGCTGTGGAGATGTTCACCCACACTAGTGACATACTGGAGGAGGCAGGTTTCGGACATGTATTCCTTTTCGGAGGAGGAGGGGGGACCATACTCCCCCATGAAATTGATCACCTGAGGAACTCCGATATTGGGAGAATCTACTCGCCGGAAGATGGTAGGACAATGGGATTGGTAGGAATGGTGAAGGATGCCATGGAACGGGCAGGAGAAATCGATCTCATGGACGCATCTAGATTCGAATCTCTAACGGGCCCAATCTCAGCGAGCGACCATTCTTCGGTCTCCAGATTACTGACTATGGCGGAGAACTCGCCGGCAGTGGAATTCGAAGAAACACTACGCAGAGTTCGGTCTGTGAATGAATCTGAGGAGTGCCCGGTGTTGGGAGTTACTGGTACAGGCGGCGCGGGAAAATCCAGCCTAATGGACGAGGTCATGCTTCGAATAAGAAGGGATAACCCCAATGCGAAGGTGGCACTACTTGCCACTGACCCAACTAGGAAGAAGACAGGCGGAGCACTGCTTGGGGACAGAATCAGGATGAACTCGCTGTCTGACTCAAACCTATTCATGCGATCGTTCGCGAGCAGGAATAGCGGCAGGGAAATTGCTGACTGCATAGACAGGGCTGTGGAAGTATGCCGAGCGGTTGGATTCGACTTGGTGATTGTAGAAACCAGCGGAATAGGACAAGGTAATGATGCGATCACAGAGGTTTCAGATGTATCGATGTATGTCACCACTAGGGAGTATGGCGCCCCTAGTCAACTAGAGAAGCTGGCTGCGCTGGACTTCGCAGATATTGTGGTTCTGAACAAGTTTGACAGGGCTGGTGCCGAAGATGCTCTGATTGAGATCAGGAAGCAGTTCCAAAGAAACAGGGAGGCGTTTGACGAGAGTCCCGAGTCTATGCCGGTAATCCCCACCATTGCTAGTCAGTTCGCAGATGCTGGAGTCGATAGGCTTTGGCAGGCTATTTCTAAACTCCTCAATGATGGTCATGGGTGTGATTTCTCAGCATCAGAGCCTAGACTAGGAGCGGATGGTCTTCCGACTCGGGAGCCCCCTATACCTCCCGAAAGGCAGGGTTACCTCGCAGAGGTTGCATCCACAGTTCGAGGGTATCATGACAGGACAAAAAAGGTCAGTGATGCGGTAAGACTGGTTCAGCAGCTAGAGGCCTCCGCGGAGCAATTGAGGAAGTCTGGAAAGGCGTCCTCCGCCGAAGACATTTATCAGGAGGCTGTTGAAATCAGAAATACAGTCCCAACCGAGGCTTGGAGGTCCTTGGAAAAATTCGAGGGGATGGCCGAGGCATATCGCTCGGGCGAGGCTAGCTACACCGTAAGAGGCAGGGACATACCTGTCAAGACTACTCACGAGACGATGTCAGGGACAAAGATCCCGCGCGTAGCCCTTCCTACGTCCGAGGACTGGGGAGAGAGGCTAGAGTGGATACGAAAAGAGAACGCGCCTGGTTCGTTCCCATTCACTGGAGGAGTTTTCCCCTTCAGGAGGGAGGATGAGCTCCCAGTCAGGATGTTCGCGGGAGAAGGTAGCGCAGAGAGAACTAACAAGCGATATCATTTCCTTTCCAAAGACCAGGACTTCAATCGCCTCTCTGTTGCTTTCGACTCTCCGAGCTTGTATGGAAATGATCCACAAGAACGATTGGACATCTTCGGCAAGGTCTGCGAGTCCGGGGTAAGCATAAGCACCATCGATGAGATGGATATGTTATTCGAGGGATTCGATCTCTGCGCTGCTAACACCTCTGTTAGCATGACCATCAATGGGAACTACTGGTGGCATCTAGCAGCTTTCTTTAACGTTGCAATCAGGCAACAGGTGCGAAAGTTCGTGGAATTGGAAGGGAGGGACCCTACAGAAGACGAGTATTCCAAAATTAGGTCTGAGACTCTGTCGACGGTGCGAGGTACCGTGCAAGCGGACCAATTGAAGGAGGCGATGGGGCAGAACACACTGGTATTCAACCTCGACACTGCGCTGAAGATGATGGGGGACGTAGCTGAGTTCTACGTCGATAACAACGTCCGTAACCACTACTTCGTCAGCATTAGTGGGTATCACATTGACGAGGCAGGTGCCAACCCCATCACCCAATCCGCACTTACGCTATCCAATGGCCTGACCTATGTAGAGCTGTTCAAGTCGAGAGGGCTAGATGCGGATAAATTCCTCCGTAACTTCTCATGGTTCTTCTCGAACGGAATGGATCCGGAGTATGCGGTGATAGGCAGAGTCTCAAGACGGATTTGGGCAATAGCCATGAGAGACCTCTACGGAGTAGGCGAGAGAGGCCAGAAGCTGAAGTATCACATTCAGAGCAGTGGGAGATCTTTGCACTCACAGGAGTTTACTTGGAATGACTACAGGACTACATTGCAAGCCCTGTATGCACTGGCTGATAACGCGAATAGCCTGCACACAAACAGTAGGGACGAGGCCTTCGGAACGCCCACTGAGGATACTGTGAGGGACGCAGTGGCAATCCAGCTCATTCTTGCCAAGGAGTATGGATGGCTTCGGAACGAGAATCCGCTCCAGGGATCATTTGTTGCAGAGTTCCTGACCAACGAGGTCGAGGAGCGTGTTCTCAGGATTTTCGAGGAGATGCACAGCAGAGGAGGTGTTCTTGGAGCTTTGGAGGTTAATTACCAGAGGAACAGGATTCAGGATGAAGGAATGATCTATGAGCATAGAAAGCATACCGGTGAGACTCCGATAGTAGGAGTCAATACCTTCACTGATCCGGAATCCGAGAGTGCCTCAGCAGATGACTTTGATATCGAAGTTACCCGTTCTGACGTAACAGAGAAGAAGATGGTTATAGCCCGTAATGAGGAATTCAAGTCTGAGAATGTCAAAAAGGCTGAAGAGGGGATTCAGAAGCTCAAGGATGCTG
>Ga0207993_1000548_pt1 | contig 14709 bp, 6 predicted proteins | sample ETN01SmetaG_2_FD_185791 | JGI IMG/M metagenome (GOLD analysis project Ga0207993, IMG submission 185791) | Marine microbial and viral communities from oxygen minimum zone, Eastern Pacific Ocean - ETNP2014F12-01SV265 (SPAdes) (version 2) | ecosystem: Environmental > Aquatic > Marine > Oceanic ...
AATCCCACTTCGAAGGTTTCTGTCTTGGCGTCACTGGGGGGTTGGCCCGGGATTGTACCAGGGTCAAACCACGACAGCAACTGTTTTTAAAAACACGTGAACGCCAATCAGAAAGTCATACCGGACAACACCACGAAGTCATGCCACGAGGTCGCAGGGCAGCAGCCGAGCGCCCTGAGGACACCGCTGCGACGCATGCACGGAAATTTGAAGAGGCGCAGCGCGAGCAAGTCTCAAAGTTTTCGGCGTGGGCTAACGAGCACGTGGAAGCCTCGTCTCCTCTGCCCTGGCTTGACGACGAATTTTGTCGGCTGTGCATGGAGGGGTCTCTGGTGCGACACTATTGCTATCTGCTCGGACGATGCGAGGATCTGCAAAAAGAAAACAGCATACTCCAGGCTGGTATGACATCCCTGCAGCGCGTGTTCAAGGAGCGCGAGGCACAACAGGAAATCACCATGCAAGAAGTTCGCGAAAAACTCAAGAGTTCGGAGGACTCGAGTAAAGAGGCGAAGCGATCCTTGAGAGTTTCTGAGCAGAAAATCAAGGAAATGGAGATCGCATTAAACCACTGTGTTGGTGTGCATAATGACAAGGCCAAAGTTTACAAGGAAGCATACGAAAAGGTGACGGAGCTTGAAAAGATTCGATGCCAGAAGCTTCATGACTTGGAAGAGCAGGTCATGGTTAAGGAAGAAGAGATACGAGAAGTGATTGAGCTCGAGAAGATACAATGTCTCCGAGTTCAGGCTTTGGCAGCACACCTGCAGAAGAAGGACCAGGAAATACGAGAGCTGAAGAGCGTTGCTAGCAAAGGTCGTGGTTCCGCCCCTGCGCAACCTTGATTTGGATATCTTTGCAAATTTGCGCCCACAGCAGCGCGCGTTTCTTTTTATGCATCATTCGGTCGCGACGTGCATGCAGACGCGTCCAGTCTTGGGTTCTGGGAACATTGCTGCGGTATCGCGGCTGCTGCGAGCCACCGTTGAAAACATGCCGTTTGTTCGCAGGGTTGCCGTCTTCATCGGACATGATGGAAGCATGATCCTCAATGGCTGCGAAGGCACTATTTTGGAAGTGCCAACTGTTTGTGGTTTTGAATTTTTACTCTGTGTTTTGGAATAATCTAATTAGACACGCGCTACTCAGAGGACGAATTTTTCGCCGTGCTCGTGTTGGATGTCTGCAAAAGCTTGATGGCGGTGGACGTCTGGCCAATCGTCTGGGACTCGAGCAGCATTTGCATGGCTTTGGCGTTGCACACAATGTTGCGCAGCTGTGGCAGCTTTGTGGACACACAGTACAATACGTGCCGAATGACATCAATCGACTCAAAGTCATACGAGCGGGTCTCTACACAGGACGCGTGCGATGTCTTTGCCTGCTTCGACTGGCGCTTGGTGTGGAGCATGTTTGTGAATTCAAGGGCCAGTTTCAGGATGGTCGACAGTGTGTGCTTGTTGCAGCACTCTTGGATGTACTCGGCAAGCAGCTCCGTGTCTTCTGTTTCCATGCGCTGACAGACCGTGCACTGACAAAATATGTTTTCGGTAATCTGCAATGGATTGTGCTGCAATTCCTCTGACATTTGCCAAAACACCCGTCTCTCTGATGGATTCGCATATATATATGTGCCCGATGAAACCAAGACAATGGCAAGCTCTCTTCAAGTAGCGTCGGCATAGCGCTGCACAGGCTCGCGGGCTTGCATCGGGTTTTCACATCCACGACCAATCTGTATGTATTACAACAAAACCCCCCTAAACCCATGTTCACGTGGGCCCGGTGCCGGGGCCGGGCTGTTTGTTCTTCTGGGTGATCAAAATCACAATGTAAAAAAAAGAACAGGTGGCTGCGAGGTTGCACAACATGAAAAAAGCGAGCTGTCTCGCCGTCCATGGTTCGTGCTGCGACATGCACACGGCTGCTCTGATTTTATGAACTTGCGCGCAGCGGTGATGATCACCAATATATATAAACCATTTTTACCCAAAACATGCACCATGGTCGTCTCCTGCAGCGGCCTCCTGTTTTTTTTTCTGGTCTGGAGCGGCTTTTTGTGCCCCTGCCATTCGTCACAGGTGCGCGTGACTATCCGAAGCCCTGTTGCAGCCGACCGGCATCGCCAGTTCTCCATTTGTGACCTGAAGCGGTCCGGAGACCGGGTAAAGTTGTACCCGTCGGACCAGAGTTTGGAATTCAGCCACGACAGCGGGGCCGTGCAACAGGTCATTCTAACAGCCCCGTACGCCCCGTCGCGAATAGTGCATCTGGACAGTGCCCAGCAGGGATTTCCGGTCGAAGTCTTGAACATTGCCGACCCATTCAACTGGGTGAATGTCGCGGTGAACCTGCTCGACGACCACACGTGCGACGCTTGTCCGCGCGAGTCCTATGTCCCTCAGCGCGATGGGGGCGGGCCGTGGCGTTGCGTCGCGTGTCCGCCGGGGAATATAACGCTGCGCGAGTTCTGCCAGGATCACCCTGAGTTCCACGCGTCGGGGCTGTGTGCGACGCCGTCCGGTGCTGTCAAGAGCAGCATGCACTTTATTCAGTGTCCCCCGCTGGGCGCAGACACTTCCATTTTGCAGCCTTGCGACGACCCCACGGGGAACAAGAAGTGGGTAGTGTCCCGGTCAACACCAATGCCCCGCAGCGCTTTGGAGTGCATGCGGCTGTCTGTTTGTGACGCCAAGGACAGTTATCGCGACTCGAGGATCGCGGGGGACAACTGCCTCCCGTGCCATGATGACGGACAATACGGGATGCGCGGGCAGAGGCGGCCTCCCGACAGCCAATCTGCCGACCCAAGTGCGCTGCGTGGCTGGGACAAGGAAGCCACGTGCCAGTGTCCGGCTGGGCGATTCTACGACGTGTCGGCGGAAGTATGCATGCTCTGCTCGCCGGGCAAATTCAACGGCGCACCGGGCTTGGCGGCAGAGTGCCAAACGTGTCCGCACTGTCAAGGACGCCAGGTCTACGGGGCTCGTCACTGCGCGGCGTGCGCGGAGGGCTCCTACTGGTCCACGGAGCTTCAGCGCTGCCACGCATGCCCGCGATCGTTTGTGGCCCTGCGACAGAACCCGGACTTTTCCGAAGACGCAAACGAGCTGAACACAAAAATCATGTACATCAACACCACCGCGTGCGGGGACCGCGCCAGTTCAAACCGGTGTGAGAAGCCCCCCAGCGTGCTGGCTCAGCGTTCCGAGTGCGACGCGGGGCACGAGAGCATCCGCTACAGCGAGAGTGAAGACGACGTTTGCGTGCGGTGCGCCGCGGGGAAATTCAACCCCACAGCGGGCGTCGCAACAGAGTGCAAAGACCACAGCCGGTGCAGTGGCATCGAGTATGCACGGGAGAGCGCAGAAGGGCACTTGAACGATACTCACTGTGTAGCAGAAAATATCGGTCGCGTTTTTGACCGTTATCCTGTGCGCCTGATTAAACAGTTCAATCTCGGCGTGCAGGGCGACGACTTTACGTTCAACGGCGTGCTGCGGCCGACTCTGCTGGTGGAATGGAAAGCCACGACCGTGATTTCGTGGCCCGCGGCGTACCCCGTAACCATCTACGACTCTCTCAATCTGACCACCGCCGTTGCCAAGCCGAGTACCGACACGCACACGACGACGCTGGGCGTCACCGAAAGCCAGAGCGAGGGCACGCGACTGTATTACCGCAGCCACGAGGCATGGTGGGTGAATGTCGGAGAGATTGTGGTCGTTGATGCCAGCAACAGCCTCGAGCCGCAGAAGGAGTACTTGTTTGCGGAGCCTAGGACGCAGGCCCTGTTGGAAATGCCACTGGCCAACTGCAGCATGCCGCATGGGCAGACCAAGAATGCATTTTACAAGGACGCCTTGCTGGAGCGATGGAAGGCCGACGAACAACTGCGCCTCCCGTTTGTGGGCACGGCCCCTTGCGTGTACTCTTGCAAGCCCGGTGCCAGGAAAACACGATTCAACTGCAAGGAATGCGACGCAGGGACGTTTTCTGCAGGCGGTGAGCAAACTGACTGTGGCCTCTGTCTTGTGGGCACGTACCAAGACATGCCCGGGTCGAGCTCGTGTACGCTTTGTGAAACTGGGACATTTTCCGAGAACATGGGCTCCACGTCCTGCACTACCCACTGCAGCATTGGCTCGGCAGAGTCGTGTCATATTGCCGGGTGTGGCCCTGGTACGCACTACTTGATCGAACCAGATCGCGCCGGCGTTAACCACAGCAACTGCGTGCCCTGTGCGGTGCGCGGGCTGGGGTCAGTGAACAAGACATCGTGGGAGGTGTATGGCGAGCAGCACTGTTTTTCTGACAAGCCTGGCTGCACTGAGACCGTGGCAAACAGCACGGGTGTCTTAGACGACCCGACCACGTGCAAGCCGCAGTGTCAAGACAAGTACTTTGCGGAGTATCAAGTGGATGGCGGGAAGTGGCATTGCCGTGCATGTGACCCAGATCGCGTGTCGTGTCTTCCTGGGCAGTACAAGGCCGCGTCCTGCAGCAATAATTCCAATTTCAAGTGCGAGGAATGCGAGCCACACTTGATGCCCATGGTGCGCAGATACAAAGACGCGGCACTGAATGCGGAACAATGTCGCGATTCCAAGTTTACAGAGTGCCGTGCGCCTGGACTCATTATGCAGGACCAAACGCAGCGATACCGCGCGATTGAAGGCCTGCAGGTAAAGGGTAAAAACGATTTGTGGTCGCAGTTGAAAGATGGGGCATGTATCTTGCGAAAAGAAGACGAACGGGAGTGCGGAGAGAATCAGCATTTAGTGCTGCAGTGTTTGGATGGGGGCATAAACAGTTTTGAGCCCGGCTTTCAGCCCCATGACGCTTCCGGGCCGTTGCTCGAGCTGTTGTGCCAGGACAACAAAAATTGTGGAGGACAGCAGGCGAATTGCCGCATGAGCAAAGATCAGGTCAATGATGTCAGCGAGTCGTGTCCAAAATTTTTCGACGGCGCAAGTGCCAGGCGGCGCTTGCTGCAGGCGGTAGACGAGATCCAGTGCAGCCCGGAAACGTACAAAGAAGGAGACAAGTGCATTGACTGCCCATTGAATACTGTGCGGGTGTTAGGCTCTGAACAGACCATAGAAGCTTGCAAGTGCAAAAGTGGCTATCGCGAGGACCCGTTACAGGAGAGCAACGGGTGCTTTGAATGCCGTGCAAACGAGGCGTTCTACTGCCCGGGAGGGGACTTTTTATGTGATTCAGGACAGGCATTGCCGGGTGGCACGTGTGCGTGCCCCGCAAATTCATCGACCATTTACGACTTTGCCAGTCAGATTGGGGATTGCGTGGCAAAGACGGGCTTTTACATGCGAAACAATGAAGCCATTGAATGTGACGTGCTGGGGCGTGCACAGTTGACGACGTTTCAGCGGCAAGGAGCACACACACTCGCCGCATGCACCTCGGTCTGTGACGCCGCACATTACGGCGTCGATATTGGCGGTAGTGGCGGCAACGCGCACTGTGACTGCGACGCGTCCTTGTTTCGCCAGTGGCACGCGGAATTGGAAACATGCATGTGCGAGGCCGGAAGATTCGAGAATGGCGGTGCGTGCGACTTGTGTGAGGAGGGCACCTTTTGCGAATTTGGCCAGGCAAAGCAGAACTGTCCGGCCAACATGGTCTCCGCGCAAGGGTCCTCGGAGCAGAAACACTGCCGGTGTGACCGCGGGATGTTTAAGCGCCCGGACTCGCAGACCTGCCACACGTGTGAAAGGGGCTCTTACTGCCCCAACGGACAGCAGTCGGTGACGTGCCAGAACACAAGTTTGCAGAGTTCCTCGTACTCGCGGTGGCTGATCTGCAACGAAAAGGGGCTCTGGACCGGGGGCGTGTGCCCGGCGGGCGAGTTTTACAACGAACAGGTGCTGCAGGACTCCACCGCCCCCGTTTCCCGGCACCAGTGCACCAATGGCGAGAAATTGCAGAAGCGGCAGCTCTACAAGACGTACCTGTGGATCAACGACCTCCAGCGCGACCCGGATTCGCCGCGGTACAGCTCTTTGGTCCTGAATGTCGACCTCATCGCGGGCATCGACACGGGCGCGATTGACCTCATGACAACACAGTTCAACGATGACAGCTTGCTCGCGGAAACCTTGAAGCGATACGGCACCAATTTTCAGTTTTACGGGTTGATGGGCGCCACCTTCCAGTTTTTCTGCACCGGAGAACCGGTGCTGGTTGTGCGCGAAGCGAGCGCCGGCAGCCGGGTGGGCGTGGAATCGTTGACGTGCGCAATCAACGCTTCCGAGCTGGACGGGTTGCACTTTGTGTCCACAGCAAAGTCCGTGCCGCAGATTTCGCTGCTGGGCCCAGGCGGGAGTTTCGATCCCGTGTCCGTGTACACCGCGCGCGAGGTGTTTCGCAACATCTACACGCGCCCAGAGGCGCACGTGTCGTGGGCCACGTTCATGGATTGCGGGGCCGCGCGCAGCGTCAACGGGTCTTCGGAGCTTCAGATGTGCGAGCCCCAGTGCGCAGGCGGGTTCAAGGTCCTGCGCCTGCTCCGCAAACATGTCCTGGAAGACGAAAATGTTGGCTGGGAGATGCCGCTCGACGTCCCGACACAGCGCGAGGTGGGCCGGGAGTTGGACACGTCCGGGGAGATCGAGTCGTGGTATCGGATCATGCCGGGTGGCACAGAGCTGGAATTCGTGTTCCGTGTGTACGACTCTGCGCGCTCGGTGAGCACGAGGCGATTCAAGACCGGGGAGGTGCTTGGTGGGAGCAGGCGGCTGGTGTTTGTGGCCCCGGTGCGCGTGTGGCGCTTTTGGCCGTCCAACAAATTCGCCGTGATTGCCGGCATTTGTCAGGGCGATGGCTCTGCATGGGTACTGGACCTGCAGCTGCTCCATGTGTTCTCAGAGGTCGTGGTGGGTGAAAAGATGCACGCTACCAACGTCGACGCCCTGTGCGAACGCAGTGATCAGATGTTTGCCAGGGCAGAACTCAACCTCAACCACGTGGAAGTTTTTGTGTACGAAGCTGGCTCACTGGAGACCGCCAAAATTGTCCGCGTGCTGCTGGCGGACATTGAAAACGAGCCCAGTGCTAACATTCAGGACTGGGACCTGGAAGCAGGGGACTCGGGGTCGGCGGTACGCGGGACCGAAAAGTGCACGTATGACAGGGCGTGCACGGTAACTGTCGTGTTGGACGCTGTCCTGCACAGCAACTGCGTGGAGAGCTCGGAACAGGTGAACTCTTTTTGCCACACGCGGCCGCTGATGCTTGCAAAGGAGACAGACCAGGATGCAACCGTGTTCACGCTCTCGACTGTTTACAAGGAAGAGGCCAACTTTAAACTGCGGCGCCGTATTTTGTTTGAGGCAAACCCCCTCGCCCTGATTTTGGCACAGGGTGGCGGGTACATGTCGCGCGAGGTCAACGAGCGTTTCTGTGGCGGCCGGACGGGCGAGTGTAGCAATGTCGCGATGCGGCACCTTGCGCTAGTGTCCACGCCAAACTTTTTGGGCTGGCAGGTTGACGTCAACGCGGACACGATCCGGCAGGACATTGACGTCATCGTCGCCTTGACCAGGGCAGACCGCCCCGAAGACGACAGTGGCTTTCTGGTGCATGTGGCCGTGGACCTGTCCGGTGTCAAAGCAGCGCGCGTGCTGCTGCCGTTTTTCTTGGACAGCCCCATCACGTCCCTGCGCTACACGATGGCCCCCACCACCGTACACCCGACGCACTTGAACGTGGTCGGTGGCAGAGGGCGCGTGCTGGTGCGGACTCAAGGGCGGTGGGTTCTGAGCTTCCAGATCGAGTGCGGCCAGTGCTCGGTGTCGCAGGACTCGGTCTTTGACCGCACCGCGCAGCAGTGCCGCTGCAGCGAGGGGCACGCGCCGGTGTTTCTTCCATGCAAGGGGCTCGGGTGCCACGAAAACGCCCACGGGTACCTCGCGGGCCGTGCGGAGACCGGCACGGCGTTTGTCGGCACAGATGAGACGGCCCCGGACCCTGACGCGTACATCAACCGCTGCCAGGTCTGCGGCGGGCCAGTGTTTTGTGTCGGGGGGACCAAGGAGGGCGTGCAGCGCTGCCCGGCGGGGACATACGCACAGTTTGCAGCCAGCGCACGCATCGGGGACTGCTACTGCAACAACGGGACACAGACAGTGGACCGGGGCGCTCTGACGGTGCAGGGGCGGTGCCAGAGTTGCGGGGCCGGGCAGATTTGCAACGCTGTGACCAACACGGAATTTAAAGCCGTGGCGTGCGGCGCACACTCTGAGCTCGTCGTGGACACACGGGCCCGCGTCCGGGACACCTCGGAGTACATCTGTCGCTGCCTGCCCGGGTTCTACTCTGTGGGCTCTGAGACGCGCGTAAACACCTCTGGGCTTGCGCAGTGGATCAACGACTTCCGCTGGCACGCCGAGCCGCTGCAGTCCCTGTTTGCCAACGTGCGCGAGCAGCGGATCATCGTGCGCCGCCATCTCTGTGCGCCGTGTCCTGCCAACGCCTTTTGTCGGAACAACGAGAGGACGCCGTGCCCGCTGGGGGCGTTGTCGGTTGCGCAAAGCTCGCATCTGAGCCACTGTACGTGCCCGCGCAACTACCGCATGAATGAAAATGTGAGCGCGTGCGTGCGGTGTGATGCGAGCATGGGCCAGTTTTGCGTCAACAACGAGCTTGTGAGCTGCCCCGCTGTCTCGGACGCGGTGCCTGGCCTGAGCCAGTTTTGTCCGTGCAAGACGCGGGGCCTTTTCCGCGTGCCGGGCTCCGGGTGCATTCCGTGCCCCAGCAACCATTACTGTGCGCCCCACGTCAACGATGTCGCCCTCGTGAATGTCCCCGTGCGCTGCCCCCGGCACAGCGTCGCCAAGGCCGGCAGTGACAACATCAACAACTGTACGTGTCGCGCCGACCAGTACAAGCAGTCCATCGGCACCGGGAGGCGCATGTTTCAGTGCCTGCCGTGCCCCGCACAGCACAAGTGCGACGGGACGTATGATTTCGAGTGTGTCGGCGCGCGCTGCGACCTGTCGGTCTGCGAAACCGAGATGCACGCCGCACAGGACGCGCAGTGCCAGCCCGGCTTTGTTGCCCGGGAAGACATTGTGCAGCACTGGGCCGACCTGAAGGCCTCGTTCTTGTTTGACGACCATCCTCTGTCGTCGGATTACCGCGTCGCGCACGACCAGTACGCCACCTACCTCGCAAACCAGACGCTACAGGGGGCGTGTGTCCTGTGCCCGCCGGGGCTGTGTTGCTCGGGTGGTAAAATGCAGACGTGCTCGACCCGACTGCCTCAGTTCCTGACAGTCATGATGGGCGCACATGATAAGAAAACGCACCTGGCAACATGCCCGGGTACCAAGAACGTGACCTCGCGCTCCCAGCGCGCGCGCCTCGGGCTCTCGTCCTGCTTCGACTCGGCCATGCTGCTCGCCACCGGGACCAAGCGCGCACAGTTTCGCAGCGTGCTGTCTCAGCACCCCGCAGGAGCCATTGTGTTTGAAAACGACCCTGAGGTCCTCGACGACAAGGTGTGGAAATATCTGCTGATGGCAGAGGTCGAGCAGTTCAACAAGGCAACCTACTCCTTTGTAAACGCGCCCATTCATCGGTCCGAGCTCCTCAACGGCAACCGCATGGTCGTGGTGACAATTGACATTCCACGCGTCATGGCTCGGTTCTACGCCCGGATCGGCAGCGCGCGGCGAGCAATCCTGTTTGAAAAGCTGTCTGCTCTGGACGCGGGCACCGGCATCGCCTTTGAGGCCGTGCTTCCCTGTGTGTGGGCGCTCGAAGTGAATGCCCAGGGCCTGCGGTACCCTGACGGCGTGCAGGGCCGGCACTTTGGGGAGGCCGTGGTCGTCATCACCGGGGTCGTAAAGTCCATGCTGGCGCTGCACCTGGTCAACGCTGCGGTCGGCGTCATTTTGCAGGCGTGGAACGAGTGCCAGACGCCTGCCATGGCGGTGCGCCATGCCCCGCGCATTGTGTTTGCGAGCCACGCCACGGACATTGTTCATCGCGGCAAGATGCTGTTTCTGGGCGCGGGGGCCCCGCATCTGTTGTTTGCGCACCGCGGCGTGTGCGCGTGGACGAACGAGGGGTACCAACCGTGCGTGGAGGGCTTCGACGGCGTGGCCATGAGCTCGGTGCAGGCGCTGCACACGACCGTGGCACTGAGCCGCGACATTGGCACCCTCAACGCCAACGAGCAGGCACTGTTCCAGGCACTGGACTTTGAGGGGGAGATGCTGGTACGTGCCGCGACAGAGCCGTGCCCGAAAGCCATGGTGCCTTCCGACGGGGCGGCATGGGGTGGCAAAACGTGTGAGGTGTGCGTGGAATCCGGGTATACACAGGAATACTTTAATTTTGTGAGCAGTCGATGCCAGCCGTGCAATACCGTCGGCCTCGAAGATTGCCAGGCCATCGGCAAAGCCACGGCCATTGCATGCTCGTTTGCACGTGATGCGGGCTGTGTGTAGTGTGTTCCGCCTAGTTTTTCGCGCGGCCCTCGTGCTTGAATGTGGCATCGGTTCATAGCTACATGCAAATTTTGGAAACAATCCACTTTACAAAGCGTCGCCACGTTTTTCCTGTTCTCACCGGATTTGGGCTCTCCCGCACCAAGTGCCGAAGTCGACGATTGCGCGGTGTTACAGGGTGCCGCAGCTTGCCACCACAACGCGGTGCCTCTGGAGGGTTGTAATTGTTCTTTATTGGTAGGTTCGTGTCGAGGTGCAGATGCTTTCGCCCTGCACGAAACGCGTAATTGTGTCTGCGACACCACAGGCAGTGGCAACGCATCGTGTGCACAGGAGCAGGGCGCTTATTTATATACCACATATTTCCAGTGCGTGTGTTCGCGCCCTGCCAGGCGTTCCTGATGTATGGCAATCTGAACGCTCGTCCAGTGCGCCTACTGCGGCAGCATGTTTTTCAGCATGTGTTCGTGTTCGGTCAGGCTTTCCTGATCTGCGGCAATCTCAAGATCCAGCTCCTTGAGCTCGATACGAAAAGCCGCAAGAGACGATCGCTGGCGGCGGTTCTCGACGCGCTCAAGTGCAAGCGCACGGGTCTGCTCGTCCATGACACTCTGTATCTCCTGAATGGCATCGTCGGAGGATGCCACCGTTGCCTCGGCCTCAGAGATGCTGTGCTCAATTTCGCACTTCGTTTGGAGCAAAGACTGCAGCCGCCGCTTTTTCATCGCATGCATAGACTGCTTGGCCTGGCGTTCGTGCGCAGCCGCGTACTCTTTGTTACCAGCCTGCAACGCCCGCTGGATAGCCTCCTGCATAGACTGAGCCAATTTTTCGCTTTCCGACACAGCATTGGCCGTGGGACGAGGAACATCCGAAGTTGGTCCGGGGCACCGACTGGAAACGCTCTGCGCAGACTGGCTCGGATTGAGCCTCTGGGGTGTATCGACGCACTTGGAATTGATCATCGTGCTTGAAACGAGAATGGGACTTTCAGGATACTGCGTCTCAGGGATGTAGTCGACTTCTTCGTCGTTTTCCGCGCCCACCGCGGCCATTTTGCTCTCGTTTGTTCTCGTGTGTCTTTTCATAAAAAAGAACAAAAAAAGTAAAAATTTGCAGTCGCAACTGCGGGCAAAACTGTGTACACTGGGGATTTATAGTCTCCACAGGTTTCACGTAGCAGGGTGCTCACAGCAATCAACCTCAACAAAATTTAAGAGTTAATCTTCCTGGTACCAGGGGAAGGCAGCATCACACCAGTGTTGCCCTGGCTTGGTTCCCGTGACCAAGCAGGTTGGGCCTGCATCAGCAGGTCAATGGTACACAAAGCATCCTGATTCCTTTTTTGGTGGGGTTTGAATCACGAGACCATGGGTCATGCGTCCACCAGTTGTTGGCCCTGAAATAAATTCTCCTTCTCAAAGATCTCCTTGATTTGGTTGAAGACGATGTCAAAGTAATCAATGAGTGTTGCTTTGAGCTCGGAACGGTTGAGTTCGTTGCACACGTGGGCCAAGTTTTTGGACTCGATGCCTTCTGAAAACGACTTCATCGAAGAGGCGAGGATGTCCTCCTTGTTGTACAGAGCCCACAGTGCCTGGCACTTTTCCAACGCGGAATGGTGCACGTGGATGGCACTGCTGGAATCTTTGCTCGAAATGATCTCAAAGCACGGCCGCCCTTTCATCCCTGTCAGCACGCAATCCTGCAGCGTGAAGACGCAATGCTTCTTGGCGATGGGGAGGCTCCCCTGGATGTTTTTGCAGACTCTGCTGATGCCCGAGTTTTCTCGCTTGGCAACTAGGTCCATGTGCTTGCACCACGAGGCAATGTAGTTTTCGACGGCTTCTGTGTCAGACAGCATGGTCTGTGCCCACCCAAGCCCCTTGCCCGCGGCCTCATTCACAAAGCGCGCGTACTCTCTGTCGGAAATAATGTTGACGCACTTGAACACAAACCATGAGTTGATTGCACTGGATACGGGACACGGTAGGGTGGACATGAATGCTCGGTACGAAATGGATGGCTCTGGACAGTGTTGTTGTTTTCTTTTATTTATCACAATGTACCACGCGCTACGTCTCGGACTTCTAGCTGTCACGAGAACACCGGAGGCGGAACTTCGAGCTCCGGCGGGGTCTTGAACTTTTGCTTTACGTTCTGAGACATGAACACGCAAAGGTCCCGAGACGTTTGCACAAAGTCAGGATCTACATCCTTCGTGTGCTCGAATCTCTTGCACAAATCTTTCTGCGCCTGGTAAGCATCCTCAAACTTGCCCAGCCTCCACAAACAAACTGCCAAGATCTGCAAGTGGTCGAGGTGGTGCAAGTTGTAGCCAGCGGGCTCAAGAACCCGCGCAGATTCCTGGATCACGGGGAGGATGATGTCGTGCGCCCGCTGAATCCCGCGGGGCGTATCTTGAGCAAAATACGCCCGTGCCAGCGTCTTTTTCGCAGCCAAGGTGGTCTTGTGCGACGGACCAAGGTTTTTGGTGGTGGCCTCAATGACCTCCTTTGAGATCGCCACCGCCTCCGACCACCCGGAGAGTGAGCACAGGCAGTCTGCCAGGTGCAGTTTTGAGATTTGTAATCCGACCGCAAAGGACGTTTCCTGTGATTTTTTGTCAATGACGCTGCGGAATTTCTCCGCCGCCTGCTGCATGCGGCCGCGCTCCATATCAATGGCTGCCATGTTTTGCACGAGGGTGAGGGCGTTGTCGCAGTTTGGGCCCTCGCTTCGCACCATCAGGTCGTACAGCTCCTGGTAAATGTGCAGCGCTTCGTCCGATTTTTCCTGCATGGTCAGCAGGTGGGCAAAATTGCAGCGCACTTGCGTTTGCTGCTCCAGTGTGACGAGGTGGTTGTTGTCCATCTTGGACAGGATGTCGCGGTACATCTTCTCCGCCTCCGCAAACTGCGTCGTCTCTACCTTGCCGTTGGCTTCGAAGAAGCGAGCAAAGAGGCGGTGTGGATCGTCTTCTGGGAGGACCAGGTCGTCGCAGTCTTGCACCCAGTGCCGGGCGAGGTCAACGTGCATGCGCCCGGAATGGTCCTGCTTGCAGATGCGGCACTTTGCCCACAGAAAGTAGCGCTGTAACGGGTCGAGCCCACACCGCTCCTGGTGCGCCTTGTTGAACTCGGCGAGGCAGCGCGAGTGGCACATATTAGCACCGCCGCGGCAAGCACACCCGGTCGGAATCGGGGCGGCCGCACTCTCGTCTTGGCATATGTAGCACACGCAAGGCGTGGACATGTCTTCTGTCGGCTCAAATCAAATCAAATCGAAAAACGTCTGCCTTTTTATAAAATGTTCTTATTTTTGTTTTTGGCGGTTTTTGTGTTTATTTTTTGTGTCGTATATATGCATGGCGCGAAGACGACCTTGACTTGCGCTCCATGGCGTCGAGGCCCTCGCACAAGTCAGCGTTGCAATTGATGCAGTGCGTTGGTTCGCAGGATTTTTTTGCCGATCAGCTCCAGCCGACGTTTATTGGCCTGGATAATGCAAACTACGCATTCAATCTGTTCCGTGGCGTCTCTCTCCGGCTCGACATGCGCATTGTTGGTCCGCCGATACAAAGGCTGCGGCAGTGTTTTTGGTGCAGAAAAATGGAGGACAGGAAGAAATTCCCTCGCGCGCATGTGTGCGGTGGTTGCAGGGCAATGCACTACTGTAGTGCGTCCTGTCAGAGGCAGTCGTGGCTGAGTGAGCATAAACACGAGTGCTGCGCAGATCCAATTTTTCAACGCTCGCACCGCGCCCTGGACATGTGCCTGAAAATCGCGACCCAAGTAATCCGGGACGGCACCCTGTTTGAGCACATGGAACGGTTTTCCATCCGCGCACGCTTGCTGCTCTTTGTCGCGCTGGAGGATGACTGGCTTGGTATTATTCCTCTTCGGCGGCAGATCGTATCGTGTCTGCCAATTTCCGAGGAAGAAAAGGATATGATCAGAGAATCTCTGCAGGATGCATTCAAGCTTCGCATTCTCGTGTATGTGCGACACGGCGACGACTACCGGATCATGTCTACGGTGGTTGATTGTGCTGCACCTGAGCGTTTTTCCCAGGCCGCGGCGTAAAACACGCCCACAGTGCTCGCTTGTGCTCCGCCAGGTGACGGGGTAAAAAGGAGTTTGCATGCAAAGATGCCCCGCGCTTGCTGAGATTGACCAGGACCGCCGCAGATACATGCATGATTTGCGCTCTGTTAGTTGACAATGTAAAAAGA
>Ga0207993_1000552_pt1 | contig 14653 bp, 13 predicted proteins | sample ETN01SmetaG_2_FD_185791 | JGI IMG/M metagenome (GOLD analysis project Ga0207993, IMG submission 185791) | Marine microbial and viral communities from oxygen minimum zone, Eastern Pacific Ocean - ETNP2014F12-01SV265 (SPAdes) (version 2) | ecosystem: Environmental > Aquatic > Marine > Oceanic ...
AAAATATTGAATAGCAAAATCATTAAGGTTTTCAAGGTTTTGTTTAACTAAAGAAATATCCTCCTCAATCTGTTTAATTTTTTTATCAGCTTTTTCTATATCAAATTTTGATATTCTTTTAATTTTGATCTCTGTTAGTTTGACAATATCATCCTCACTAACTTCATTTTTTAAAAGATTTAAATGGGGTTTGAGCCCATCTTTAATTGAATTTAAAACTCCCTCCCATGTGTCTTGTTCCTCAATAAGTCTATAAATTCTATTTTCAATGAAAATTTTCTCTAAGGTTGAATAATGCCAAAGAAGGTTTAGTTCTTTTAATTTTACCTCGAGTTCATCTTTTAGCAAGTCTTTTGTATTTTCTGTAGATTTTTTTAAAATTTCTGAAACACCAATAAAGACAGGCTTATTATTTTCAATTATACAACTCAAAGGAGAAATAGATACTTCACAATTGGTGAATGCAAATAGCCCATCAATTGTTTTATCAGGCGAAACACCATTAGGTAAATGAACAAGAATTTCAACATCAGAGGAAGTATTATCCTCAATCTTTTTAATTTTTATTTTTCCTTTATCATTTGCTTTTAGAATTGATTCAATGAGCGATGTGCTGGTTGTTGTATAAGGAATTTGAGAAATCATCAAAGTATTTTTATTTACCTGATTAATTTTAGCTCTCACCTTAATTTTACCCCCTCTTAGACCATCGTTATAAGCTGTGACATCAATAACACCCTCTGTTGGAAAATCTGGATATAAATCAAATCTTCTACCTTTTAAACATTTAATTGAAGCATCTATTAACTCAACGAAATTGTGCGGGAGGATTTTAGTTGACAAACCGACTGCAATTCCTTCAGCCCCCTGCGCAAGAAGCAAGGGAAATTTAACTGGCAAGTTAATTGGCTCCTTCCTTCTTCCATCATAAGATGATTGCCACTTTGTTATTTTAGGACTATATACTACCTCTAAGGCAAATTTAGATAACCTTGCCTCAATGTATCGTGATGCTGCTGCTGAATCACCTGTTAAAATATTTCCCCAATTTCCTTGTGTTTCAATTAGTAAATCCTTTTGACCAATCTGAACAATAGCATCAGAGATACTTGCATCACCGTGGGGATGGTATTGCATGGTGTGTCCAACAATGTTGGCAACTTTATTAAATCTTCCATCATCTAAATCCTTCATTGAATGTAAAATCCTTCTCTGTACAGGCTTAAAACCATCTTCAATGGCTGGGACAGCTCTTTCCAATATTACATAAGATGCATAATCAATAAACCAATCTTTATACATCCCAGAGATTGGAATCAAAGATTCTTCTGACTCTAATTCATTGTTGTCATCTAGATTATCATTCATAACTATAATTTATCTATATCCATCTTCAAATTATCAATAATAAAATTTTGCCTTTCAGGTGTATTTTTCCCCATATAAAATGACAACATTTCAGAAATGCTTGTTTCTTTATTAATTATCACAGGATCCAATCTTATACTTTCTCCAATGAAATTTTTAAATTCATTAGGCGATATTTCTCCTAGGCCTTTAAATCTTGTTATCTCTGGTTTAGGAGATAGTTTTTCAATAGCTAAATCCTTTTCAATCTCATCATAACAGTAGATTGTCTCCTTCTTATTTCTAACTCTGAATAGTGGTGTTTGAAGTATAAATAAATGCCCTTCCTTTATTAATTCTGGAAAAAACTGTAGAAAAAAAGTTATTAAGAGCAATCTTATATGCATTCCATCAACATCGGCATCAGTAGCGATGACAACCTTATTGTATCTTAACTTATCAATTCCTTCTTCAATATTTAATGCAGCTTGAAGAAGGTTAAACTCTTCATTTTCATATACGATTTTCTTTGTCATTGAATAAGAATTGAGGGGTTTCCCTCTTAAACTGAAAACTGCTTGGGTGTTTACATTTCTTGATTTTGTTATTGATCCACTAGCTGAATCTCCCTCTGTTATGAATAAGGTTGACTCCAATCTTTGATCTTTGTTCATGTCACCAAGATGCACTCTACAATCACGAAGCTTTTTATTATGTAAATTTGATTTTTTAGCTCTTTCTCTTGCTAACTTTCTTATTCCTGAAAGCTCTTTTCTTTCCTTTTCAGCTTGAATAATTTTCTTTTGAATTTCCTCTTTAATATTTTGATTTTGATGTAAAAAATTATCAAGTTTTCTACCAATAAAATCGTTTATATAAGTTCTTACTGTTGGCAAACCATCTCCCATCTCTGTTGAACCTAATTTTGTTTTTGTTTGAGATTCAAACACAGGTTCCATCACTTTGATACTAATTGCACATAGAATAGATTTCCTAATATCTGAGGAATCATATGGTTTTTTAAAATGATCTCTAATTGTTTTAACAATTGACTCTTTTAATGCAGATAGATGTGTGCCGCCTTGTGTAGTATGCTGTCCATTCACGAATGAATAATATTCCTCACTATACTGTTTTTTATTATGAGTTAGGGCTATTTCAATATCTTTTCCTTTTAGATGTATAACTGGATATAAGAAATCTTCAGGGTTATTATTGTCTTCTAACAAATCTTTTAAACCATCATCAGATTTTAATTTTTCGCCATTAAAAATAATCGTTAAACCAGGGTTTAAATAAACATAATATTTAAGCATCTTTATGACATACTCACTTCTATATTTAAAATTTTTAAAGATTTTAGAGTCAGGCTTAAATACAACCTTTGTACCTTTTCTTTTGGATGATTCAATTATTGGCTCATCATTACTAATTTCACCATACTCAAAAGAAACTTTTTTTAACTTACCCTCTCTAATTGATTGAACTTCAAAAAGTGAAGACAAAGCATTAACAGCTTTTGTTCCTACACCATTTAATCCAACTGATTTTTTAAATGCTCTTGTGTCGTATTTACCTCCAGTATTCATTTTAGAAACTACGTCTGTTACCTTTCCTAAAGGAATGCCTCTACCATAGTCTCTTACATTAACAATGTTTTCTTTGATTGTTATCTCAATGGTTTTTCCAGCTCCCATTACAAACTCATCAATTGAGTTGTCCAACACCTCTTTCAAAAGAATATATATGCCATCATCATATGCCGAACCATCACCAAGCTTACCAATATACATTCCAGGCCGCATCCTGATATGTTCTTTCCAATCTAGTGATCTTATATTTTCTTCTGTGTAAGATGAAATCTGAGGCATAAATTTTTGAATGTTCTAAGATATGACACTAGTCATACATATAAAATCATGTTATAAGAAAATAATTAACAATTAAAACTCTAAATATGTTGAAATCTTATTTTAGGTGTTAAATTTAAAATTGATTACATCACCATCTACAACGATATATTCTTTTCCTTCTGTTTTAAGTTTACCAGCTTCCTTGACTTTTAGCTCACTTCCTAAATCAATATAGTCTATAAATTTTATTACTTCAGCTTTTATAAAACCTTTCTCAAAATCAGAATGAATAATTCCTGCTACTGTTGGAGCTTTAGAACCCTTTTTGAAGGTCCAAGCCCTAACCTCCTTTTTACCAGCTGTGTAAAAAGTAGAAAGATTTAACAAGTTGTGAGTTTCTCTTATAAGTTTACTTGATCCAGGTTCATCAAGACCTAGATCATCTAAAAAAAGTTTCCTGTCCTCAAAACTTTCAAGATCATTAATTTCTTCCTCTGTCTTTATGGCCATCACAATGACATTTGATCCAGTTTCTTTTAATTTATCTACAACATTTTTTAAGTCCTCACCCGGATTTTTCAAATTATTCTCATCTATGTTACATACAAACAGAACAGGCTTCAACGAAAGTAAAGACATTGATTTTACAAACTCAAGATCATCACTTTTAAAATCCTCCATTCTTATATGATTTTCGTTATTTAATTTGCTAAGAATTTCATCCAACACTTTAAGTTCACTAATAGATGCTTTATCACCTGTTTTCGCCGCTCTAGAAATTTTATCCTTTCTTTTATTCAAGGTTTCTATATCTTTTAATTTTAATTCAAACTCAATTATTTCTTTATCTCTCAAAGGATCAACTGTACCCTCAACATGAGTTATGTTGTTATCTTCATAACACCTTAGAACATGAATAATGGCATTTGTTTCTCTTATATTTGAAAGGAATTGATTTCCTAAACCCTCACCCTTGCTAGCACCTTTAACTAGACCAGCTATGTCTACTATTTCAACTGAATTCGGTACTATTTTATCAGGATTAATTAATTCAACTAGTTTATTAAGTCTTTCGTCAGGAATATTTACTAAACCAATGTTTGGCTCAATTGTACAAAATGGAAAATTAGCACTTTGAGCCTTCACGTTACTTAAACAGTTAAACAGTGTTGATTTACCAACATTTGGAAGACCTACAATTCCTGCTTTCATGATTTAACACTAAACCAACTTGAAGTCTCATTTGATGACTGTTTATCATTATCGCCGTGCATAAAGCTTTGTTTAGTTAAGAGAAATTCTTCTGACTCTACATTATCTTCATCAGGAACACAACAATCAACAGGACATACAGCAGCACATTGCGGTTCATCATGAAACCCTTTGCATTCTGTGCACTTATCAGTTACAATAAAATAATACTCATCAGAAACAGCTTCTTGTTCAGTATCTGCATTTACATTTTGTCCACTAGGAAGTTTAATATCTCCCTTTAAAGATGTTCCCTCAGAAAATTTCCAATCAAATGCGGCCTCATATATTGCTGTATTGGGGCATTCAGGCTCACATGCGCCACAATTTATACAATCATCAGTAATTTTTATTGCCATATCGCGGTACAAAATTAACCAATATCTTTACATTTTAAAATAATACAGATTTGCAAAAAAATGATAGGATAAAGGTGTTGTGTCAATTAGGGTCTTTTTTTGATTCATATTGCAACAATCATGCTGAAATTAAAAACAATAAGTTTTCTAAAAAATTTGATTTAGTAATAAATGATGCAATATCATCCAACCCATATTTTGAAAAACAAAACATCCATTACAACTTAAAATATTGGGCTAAAATTTTAAAAGAAAATGTTTTAGAAGTTTTCTCATCTAAAATTTTTGAGAATAAAAAAATAAAATCAATTGGTATCATAATGGCTGGTAACATACCACTAGTTGGATTTCATGATTTTCTATGCGTTTTTTTGAGCGGAAACAAATCAGACATTAAACTATCAAAAAAAGACAGCCACCTATTTACATTTGTTTATAGTTTTTTAAATGAACACAACAATGATGTTAAAAAATATATAGAGATCAATGATAGTATTTTGCAAGATTATGATGCAGTAATAGCTACAGGAAATGATCTTTCGGCAAATCAATTTAAAAAGTATTTTGATAAAGTACCAAACATAATTAGAAACTCTAGATTTTCCGTTGGTTTATTAAATGGTGATGAATCGGACAAAGATCTTAAAAAACTTTCCTTTGATATATTCATGTACTATGGCTTAGGTTGTAGAAGTGTATCAAAACTATACTTACCCAAAGGATACGATATTAACTTAATTATTAATTCTCTAGTTGATTGGAAAGAAGTAATTAATAACAATACATATTATAACAACTACACTTATAATAAAACGATTTATCTGATGAAAGGAGAACGCTTTTTTGATACTGGATTCTGCATTATTAAAGAATCCAATCTCATAGGATCTCCAATTGCAACCATATATTACGAATACTATAAAAACAAAGAGGAATTGCAAAAAAAATTAATTGCAAATCAAAATAAAATACAATGCATAGTTTCAAATAAAATTGTTGAAAACTCTATAGAATTCGGGTCAACACAAAGCCCATCCATAGATGATTATGCAGATAAAATTAACACCATTGATTTTTTGTTGAAACTTAGTTAAAAATCTAAAGATAAATACAACTTGTTTTTCGTTACTTTGCATACTTTAAAGCATGAAAAAACATAATTTTAGTGCTGGTCCAAGTATACTTTCAAACGAAGTGTTCAGTAAAGCTTCAGAGTCTGTTTTGAACTTAAATAATATTGGCCTCTCTCTCATTGAAATTTCACACAGAAGTAAAGATTTCGTAGCTATAATGGAAGAAGCTAGAGAACTTAGCATTGATCTGCTAGGTCTAAAAGCTGAAGATTACACCTCGTTATTTTTACAAGGTGGTGCTAGTACTCAATTTTTAATGATAGCATATAATTTTTTGAGCAATGATGCAGGATACATTAATACAGGCTCTTGGTCTGTAAAAGCTATGAAAGAAGCCAAGCTTTTTGGTGAAGTTCATGAATTAGCCTCATCAGCGGATAAAAACTTCAACTACATACCCAAAGAATTTAACAATCATAATTCACTTGACTATTTACACATAACATCAAATAATACCATTTTTGGAACGCAATATCATCACATTCCAGAAACTAATTCGAATTTATTTGCTGATATGAGCTCTGATATTTTCTCTAGAAATATTGATTACTCGAAATTTTCTTTGATATATGCAGGTGCCCAAAAAAATATTGGTGCTGCTGGCACAACATTGGTTGTAATAAAAAAGAGTTTATTAGATAAAATATGTAGAGATGTTCCCTCAATGCTGAACTATAAGGTTCATGTAGACAAAGACAGTATGTTTAATACTCCTCCAGTATTCGCAGTTTACACATGTTTGTTAAGTCTTAAATGGCTAGCGAAAAATGGTGGAATTGATGAAATTGAGAAAAAAAACATTCTAAAATCCAAGCTATTATATGATGAAATTGACAGAAACTCACAATTTGAAGGTTTTGCAAATATTGATGATCGAAGTATTATGAATGTTACTTTCAATCTAGTTGATGAATCAAAAAAGGAAGTATTTGACAAATTATCACAAGAATCAAACATCTCAGGAATTAATGGTCACAGATCCGTTGGTGGATACAGAGCCTCAATCTACAATGCTATGCCTAATGAATCTGTTCAAACCCTTGTGGATGTGATGAAAAAATTTGAAAATATTATATGAAAATAAAAGTACTAGCAAATGATGGCATTTCTCAAGCAGGCATTGACCAGCTTGAGGATAATAACTATGAAGTTATAACTGACAATGTTGAGCAAGCAAAACTGATAGATTATATCAATGAAAATAATATTTCATGTCTATTGGTGCGTAGTGCAACAAAAGTTAGAAAAGACATCATTGATTCATGTAGTGAATTAAAATTAATTGGAAGAGGTGGTGTTGGCATGGATAATATTGACGTTGACTATGCTAAAGAAAAAGGTCTTTATGTAATTAATACACCTGCAGCTTCATCTCATTCCGTTGCTGAGCTTGTTTTTTCTCATTTGTTCTCATGTGTCAGATTTCTTCACGATTCTAACAGAAACATGCCATTAGATGGTGATTCTAATTTTAAAACTTTAAAGAAGAATTATGCAAAAGGAAAAGAGTTAAAGGGAAAAACCCTTGGTGTCATAGGATTTGGCAGAATAGGACAAGAAACAGCTAAAATTGCTTTAGGAATTGGAATGAATGTAATGTTTTGTGACAAATTTGTTGATGAAACAACAATTGAGTTGGATTTAGCTTTTGATAAAAAAATCAATTTCAATTTAAAATCATCTGAAATGTCTGACCTTCTAAAGGAATCGGATTACATCTCGTTACATGTACCAGCTCAAAAAAATTATGTTATCGGAAAAAAGGAATTTGATTTAATGAAAACAGGTTGTGGTTTGATTAATGCGGCAAGAGGTGGAGTTATTGATGAGGCAAGTTTAATAGAATCATTAGACAGTGGAAAGCTTGCTTTTGCTGGAATTGATACTTTTGAAAATGAACCTACCCCATCAATAAAACTACTTATGCATCCCAAAATATCGCTAACTCCACACATTGGTGCTGCAACAACTGAGGCTCAAGATAGAATTGGAATAGAATTAGCTAATCAAATTATATCACTTGTAAAATAAATATGATAAAATATTTAAAGGACAAATGGAATTTAAAATCCAATTTTCAATTAGTGATCATATTAATTGTTTTCGCTATAACTGGATCAGGTTCTCTATACATCTCAAAACCCTTAATGGAATTCCTTTCCATCTCACCAGAAAATATGGATATTTATCTATATTGGATTCTGAGATTTATTATTGTAACTGTTGTCTACCAGTTTGTTCTTCTTCTAGTTGCTTTTGTATTTGGACAATTTAATTGGTTTTGGAATTTCGAAAAGAAAATTCTTAAAAAAATGGGCTTGATTAAATAGCTTGCTATTTATTTTCGTTTCTGAACTTTTCAACTTTTGGCCTAACCACCATATTACAGTAGCCGTTTAGTGGGTTTTTTTCAAAATAATTATGATGATATTCTTCAGCATCATAAAAATGAGATTTTTTTTCAAGAGATGTAACAATTTTTGAACTGAAAATATTTGATTCATTTAGTTTATTAATATAATCCTCAAAAAATTTTAATTCATTATCGTTTTCATAGAAAATAGCTGATCTATATTGTGTTCCAATATCATTACCTTGACGATTTAAGGTTGTGGGATCATGTGTTTTAAAAAAAATTTCTAATAACTCATCCAATAATATTTCATTGTTATCATATGTAATTTTTACAGCCTCTGCATGTCCAGTTTTTCCAGTACAAACTTCTTCATAGGTTGGGTTTTCATTACTACCACCTATGTAGCCTGGTATCACATCCACTACTCCATTTACATATTTATATATAGCTTCAGTACACCAAAAACAACCGCCACCAAGAATTATATTTTTATTCATTACAGTTATTTGTAAAATTAAAATAAAATATCTGTTATTTGTAATTATATTTGCGCTATTATAAGATGAGATTCCTATATTTTTTTGTTTTATTATTTTTCTTAAATCTTCAATCTCAAGAAAGAAAAAGCATTGAAGCCTATAGGTTTGTTAATCCTCCTACAATTGATGGTGTTTTATCGGAAAGTGAATGGAATAACATAAAAGCTGCTGATAATTTTACTTTAATAATGCCTGATACTAAAGCTGGAGAAAAAATTCCTAAAGGCTATGAATCAAGAGTTTATTTGGGATATGATAATAATGCAATATATGTAGGTGCTCAATTAAATCACCCAGATCCTAAAAATATACCTTCAGAATTTAGTCCACGAGATGAAATTTTTGGAGTTAAAAGTGAAGCTTTTTGGATTTCATTAGACACTTATGATGATAGAATAAATCATTTTGGATTCATCGTCACTAGCTCGGGAACAATTGGAGATTCATTTAGTTCTGGTGAATTCAATGGGGAAAGTCTTAATTATGATACCGTTTTTGATGCCAAAATTCAGATAAATGATAATGGCTGGTCAGCTGAAGTAATTATTCCATACAGTGCCATTCGTTTTCCAAAAAAAGAAATTCAAAATTGGGGATTAAATTTTGGTAGATCTATGCCTGATTTAGATGATCAAGGTTATGCTTGGAATCCAGTAGATGAAAAAGTTTTTGAATACCATGAATCAATGGGTATTTTAAAAAATATTAAAAACATTGAGCCACCAACTAGATTATTTTTCTATCCTTATTTACAAACATCAATTAATGCTCAAAAGGGTCTTTCATCAAGCTCTTCCTATTCTGCTGGAATGGACGTTAAATACGGTATCAATAATAGCTTTACATTGGACATGACACTAATTCCTGATTTTGGTCAAGTTTCTTTTGACGACAGGGAGTTAAACTTGTCACCATTCGAACAACAATTTGATGAAAAAAGAGCTTTTTTTACTGAGGGAGCTGACTTATTTGAGAAAGCAGATGGGATAGGTTTCAGAAGTGGAAATTTCTTTTACAGTAGAAGAATTGGACAAGATATCAGGTTTAACGAAGATGATTATTTAAATGATGGTGATGAATTGATTGAATATGATGAAAAGCCAGATTTAATTAACTCTGTTAAAATTACAGGAACAACAGATGGTAAGCTAAGTATTGGGTTCTTGAATGCTATAACTGCTAAGGCTTATGCATATATTAGAAATGGCACTTCAACTAGAAAGGAAGTCATTAGTCCTTTGACCAATTATAACATTATATCATTGAGCCAACAACTTATAAATGATTATTCATCAATTAGTTTTTTAAATGCAAATGTTAATAGAAGTTCAGGTTTAAACAGTAATGCCTATGCATTAGTTTTTGATTTGTTTGACAACAAAAGAAAATTCAATTTTAAAACAAATCTATTTGGAACTAATTCCCCTAGATTGTCTGATAAAAAAGGTTTTAGAGGTCAAATTCAGCTATCTGAACTTAGAGGAAAATTTAGGTTCCAGTTATTTTGGACGGGGATTGATAAATATTACAATCAAAACGAACTTGGTTTTTTTAATCTAAAAAATGCTCAATCTTTTAGAAGTTTAATCAGGTATAGAATTGAAAAAGAAAATAAGATTTTAAGAAGCTATTCAAACTACTTATCGATAAGTCAAAGACATAGATTTGATAGCTTTCTACGAACTGGTGGTGGATGGAGGTTTGGAAATGATTTTGTCATTCAAAATCTCACGACTTTTGAAATTGATTTTGATTACACCGGAAGTAACAGAGATTTTTATGAGCCCAGAACAGAGAACAGATATTTGATAGAACCTGCAAATTATGGGGTTAAAGCTGGTTTTCAAACAAATAATAATAATACTTTTTCATATGGAATTGAATATGAAATTTCAAAATATAAAAACAAGCAGTTTGATGAAAATAAATCTGATAAACGTTTTCAAGTTGATACAAAATATAGATTATCTAATAAAGTAACCATAAGCGCAAGTTCTCAATCTGAAAACACTGTGGATGATGTTGGGTATTTACAAAGAAAAAATGGAGAAATTCATTTTGGAATAAGAGATGTAAAATCATTTGAAAACACAATCGATTTGAACTATAATATTGATAATTATAAGTATATATCTCTTAGATTTAGAAACTTTTGGAGTTCTGCTAATTACGATCAAGTATTATATAAATTGCTTGATGATGGAAAAAGGGAACTAACTGATTATAATTTATTGACAAGAGACCCAAATACCAATTTTAATTTATGGAACTTAGACCTTAAATTTGATTGGTGGTTTTCCCCAGGAAGTACTATTACACTACAATATAAAAATCAAATTTTTAATAGAGACAATCAATCGGGACTTGACTACTATAAAAGCCTAAAAGATTTATTTGGTATGCCAATTGAACATCAATTATCTTTAAGAATTAATTATTTAATTGATTACAACAAACTTAAAAGAAATGATAAAAGTTAAAAATTTATCAAAATCATTTAACAATCAGTTGGTATTGGATAATATTTCAATTGAAATAAAAAAAGGAGATTTCATATCAATTGTTGGTCCTTCTGGAGCTGGTAAAACTACATTTTTAAATATTTTAGGAACTATTGATGAGTACGATAAAAATCCAAAAACATCCATATTATTCAATAACATCGATATAACAAATCTCGATGATGATAAACTATCTTCTTTTAGAAATAAAGAGATTGGTTTTATTTTTCAATTTCACCAACTTTTACCTGAATTAACTGCTCAAGAAAACATTCTTTTACCATCAATGATTGGAAAAAGGAGTGAAAAAGAATCACTTGATAATTTAATGAAGCTTTCAAATATTCTAGAAATAAATCACATTTTAAATAAAAAGCCTGAATTTATCTCTGGTGGTGAAAAACAAAGGGTTGCGGTTGCTAGAGCACTGATAAATTCTCCTAGTATCTTATTAGCCGATGAACCAACAGGAAATTTAGACTCAAAAAATGCAGAAAAAATTCAAAAACTTTTTAAAAAAATTAATAAAGAACTTAATGTTACAATAGTTCTTGTGACCCATAACAAAGCTTTTTCTAAAATTGCTGATAAATGCTTGGTCCTTTCAGATGGTAAATGGTCTAAATAAAGTTGATTTAAAAGAATTTCTTGATGAAAAATATCAAGAATACAACAATGTTAATTTTATTGAGCAGGACCCAATTCAAATTCCACACTTATACACAGAAAAAAAAGATATTGAAATTGCTGGTTTTCTAACAAGTATTATTTCATGGGGAAATAGAAAGTCTATAATAAATAGTGCACATAAAATGATGGAGATTATGGACAATAGTCCTTATGACTTTGTATTAAATAGCAATAATTCAGAAATAAATAAAATCCAATTTGTTCATAGAACATTCAACTCAATTGATCTTCAATTTTTCATACTATCACTAAAAAATATTTATAAAAATTATGATAGTTTAGAAGACGTTTTTATCGAGAATAAAAACGATTTCATGTTTGATGGTATTTCAAAATTTAGAAAAATCTTCTTCTCTGTTGATCATGAAAAAAGAAGTCAAAAACATATTTCTAATCCATTAAAAAATTCATGTTGTAAAAGAATTAATATGTTTTTAAGATGGATGGTAAGAGATGATGAAAATGTTGATTTTGGAATTTGGAAGAAAATAAAAAAATCAAAGCTTTCTTGTCCACTAGATGTACATACAGGAAGAGTTGCAAGAAAATTAGGACTCATTAAAAGAAATCAAAATGACCTAAAAAGCTTGATGGAGTTAGATAATAACTTAAGAATATTTGATAAAGAAGACCCTGTAAAGTATGATTTTTCTTTATTCGGATTGGGTATGTATGAAGGATTTTAAAAAAATATAAAAATGATAACTATATTTGCAGGAAATTGACAATATGTCAATACTGATTAAATCTGCAAAAATCATTGATGCCAATAGCAAGTTTAATGGCAAAACTCTCGATATTCTGATAATTAACGGCAAGATCAAGGAAATAGCTAAAAATATTCCCAACTCAAAAGCTAAAGACATTATAACTCAAAAAAACCTCCATGTTTCTGCTGGTTGGCTTGATTCAAGTGTATGTTTTGGAGAACCAGGTCTTGAGGAAAGAGAAACTCTAGATAATGGGGCTAAAACCGCTTCACTTTCTGGTTTTACTGATATTATTTTAAATGCAGTTACTGATCCATACCTAGATACAAAGGCTGATGTTAGTTACATCAAATCAAAATCTTCTGAGCTTGTTACAAAAATTCATCCTACTGGATGTCTAACCAAAGAATCAAAATCAGAAAAACTAGCTGATATTTATGAAATGTATCAATCTGGTGCAGTAGGATTTTATGATTTTAAAAATCCGATAAATAATCCAAATTTACTTAAGATTGCATTACAATATGTTCAAAGCTTTGATGGCCTAGTTTTTTCATTTCCCTTTGAAAAATCTATTTGCCGAGAGGGTCAAATGCATGAAGGTGAGGTTAGCACTAACTACGGTCTGGAGGGTATTCCATCCTTATCAGAGGAAATTATGCTAAAAAGAGATTTAAAACTACTCGAGTATACTGGAGGAAAACTCCACATACCATGTATCTCAACCAAAGAATCAGTTGAATTAATAAAGAAGGCAAAAAAGAATAAAATGAATGTCACCTGTAGTGTTTCTATAAATAATTTATTCTTCAATGATGAAAAACTTAAGAACTTTGACACTAGATTCAAAGTACTTCCACCTATAAGATCAGAAGACCATAGAAAAGCTTTAATTAAAGGTGTAAATGATGGAATAATTGACTTTGTTACCTCTGATCATAGTCCAATAGATATTGATAATAAAAAAACTGATTTTGTTAATTCATTGTTTGGTTCAACTGGACTAGAATCCCTCTTTGGAGCCTTAAATTCACTGTTTTCAACTGATAAATCAATTGAAATTTTAACAAAAAATAAAAGTGTTTTTGGTATAAATGAAAATAAGATTGATGAGGGTGAAATTGCTAGCTTGACACTATTTGATCCCGACATTAAATATAAATTCTCTAAAGACCACATTATTTCCAAGTCAAAAAACAGTTGTTTTATAGATTCTGATCTTATCGGAAAATCTTATGGAATTATATCTAATAATTCAAAACTAATAATTGGAAACTAGTTTTTTCTATTTAATTAAAAAGCCGAAAAATAATACTAATAAATCTCCATTAGTATTTCTGCTTCATGGATTTGGCAGTAATGAACAAGATCTTTTTTCATTTTCACCTTATTTAAATCAAGAGGTAACAATTGTTTCACTTAGAGCACCAATCATCCTCTACCCAAACTCATATGCATGGTATAATATATATTATTCTGGTTCAGTTAAAAGCTATGATAAGGAAGCTGCAAAATTAATAAGAGACAAACTAATTAATGAGATGGATTATTTTATTAATAAATACGATTGTGATCCAAATAGAATTACATTGATTGGTTTTAGCCAAGGAGCAATTCTTGGTCATGCTATTGCTCAAAATTCAAATATTAAAAACTTGATTGCACTTAGTGGATATGTGGATGAAGAGCTAATTTCCTTTGAAAAAACAAATAATTTATCAATTTATATTTCCCATGGAAAAGATGATGAAGTTATTCCTTATGAAGAATCATTTAAAACAAATAAATTACTTGATGATCATAATGTTAAATATGAATTTAAAGCCTTTGATCAGGGACATGGTGTAAATAGTGAAAATTTAAAATCCTTTTTAGATTGGTTAGAAAACAAGTATTAGTCATTAAGAATTATTT
>Ga0207993_1000561_pt1 | contig 14542 bp, 10 predicted proteins | sample ETN01SmetaG_2_FD_185791 | JGI IMG/M metagenome (GOLD analysis project Ga0207993, IMG submission 185791) | Marine microbial and viral communities from oxygen minimum zone, Eastern Pacific Ocean - ETNP2014F12-01SV265 (SPAdes) (version 2) | ecosystem: Environmental > Aquatic > Marine > Oceanic ...
CAACGATTTTCATATCACCCTTATGAACCATGCACGAGCCGACAAATCCAAGATCAACTTTTTTCTCAGCGCCATAATATGAGATCGGCCTGATTGTGTCATGTGTATATCTCTTAGAAATCTCAACATTATTGACATCAGGATCAGCAATCATAGGTTCATCAATCTGATCCAAATCTATAACAACTTCTGCAAAATATTTAGCATTTTTATCAGGAGTTAATGCTGGTTTTTTCCCTGATTTAATTTCTTTGATTCTTTTATCAGCTTTATTGATTAGGCTCTGTAGCATCCCGCTTTCATTATCCATGCCATTGTCTATCATTACTTGGATACGATTTTTAGCGATATTGAGAGACTCGATTAGAGTATCGTCTTGCGAGATGCATATTGATGCTTTTGCCTTCATTTCGGCAGTCCAGTCAGTGAAGGTAAAAGCTTGGTCCGCCAATAAAGTTCCAATATGGACCTCAATGATTCTACCCTGAAAAACGTTATCACCAAATTGGCTCAGCATCTGTGATTGTGTTGCATGAACAACGTCACGAAAATCCATATGCTCCTTCATCGTTCCTTTGAAAGTTACTTTAACTGAGTCAGGAATAGTCATCGTTACTTCCCCAGTCGCTAATGCGAGGGCGACAGTTCCTGAATCAGCACCAAACGCCACTCCTTTAGACATTCTGGTATGTGAGTCACCTCCAATAATAATTGCCCAATCATCTACTGTTATGTCATTTAAAACTTTATGAATTACATCTGTCATTGGGTGGTAGTTACCATTAGGATCTCTGGCTGTAATTAGACCAAACTTATGCATAAACCTCATAAGTTTCGGTGTATTGGCTCGTGCTTTACCATCCCAAACTGAAGCAGTATGACATCCAGACTGATATGCTCCTTCAACTGCTGGCGAAATAACTTTTGCAGCCATTGACTCCAGTTCTTGGGAAGTCATTAAACCAGTTGTATCCTGCGATCCAATAATATTTACTTTTACGCGAGCATCTGATCCGGAGAACATTACAACATCCGAAGCCACACCAACTGCATTCTTATTAAAGATTTTTTCTACGGCAGTTAGTCCTTGTCCTTCATGAGTTATTACTTTGGATGGCGCATACACTGATTTCAACTCAACCCCCAGAGTCCTGCAGGCATAGCTTTGAAGTTTTTTCCCAAAGACAACTGCATAAGAACCACCTGCTTTAATGAATTCTATTTTTTGAGGAGTAAAAGATGCAGTGAGATCAGCCAGTTCCGTAATTCCGTCATTTCCATATAATTTTTTTTCTTTTGTATTGATAACTAATGATGTGCCAGTCTCAACAGAGTAAACCTGTTCCATGATTGGATTACCGTCATCATTTAAAATATATTTTCCGTTAACATCCGATTTTTTAATCCAATTCTTCAAATCGATGCCAATACCTCCCGTTACATCAACAGTCGTCAAAAAAATCGGTGAAATTCCATTCGTGCCAGCTACAATTGGAGCGATATTTACAAAAGGTATATATGGGCTAGCTGGCTTGCCAGTCCACAATGCAACATTATTAACTCCTGACATTCTAGAGGAACCAACACCCATAGTCCCTTTTTCAGCGACTAGCATCACTCTCTTATCAGGATGTTGTTTTTGCAGCTCTTGAATCTCAGCTTGAGCTGCTTCAGAGATCATGCATTTACCATGCAATTCTCTGTCTGCACGCGAATACGCTTGCTTTCCAGGGGAGAGCAAATCAGTCGAAATATCTCCCTCAGCTGCAACATAGGTTACGATTTTGATCTCTGTTTCTATATCGGGAAGTTTAGTGAAAAATTCAGCCTCAGAATAACTTTTAAGAATATCTAGTGCGATCGAATTTCCAGCTGCATATGCATTCTCAAGTTTTTCTGTATCAGCCTCATAGAGAAATACCTGTGTTTTAAGCACTTCAGCCGCGTTCGAAGCGGTTAAAGGATCATCACCTAACGCTAGATCAAGAAGAACTTCAATAGAGGGGCCACCTTTCATGTGAGACAACAGCTCGAAAGCAAAGGTTATGGGAATTTCTTCAATAACACTACTACCAGTAATTATTTCTTTTAAAAACTGAGATTTCACACTTGCTGCAGCAGTTGTTCCTGGCAAAGTGTTATAGATAAAAAATTTAAGAGACTCTTCGCGGTGCTTACAATGAGAGTCTTTTATTTGCCCTATAATTTCAGAGGTAAGCTCGGCACTCTCAATCGGCAGAGGACTCAGCCCAAGCTTTTTTCGCTTTGCAATTTCATCTAAATATTCTGAATATCGGCTCATAGTGGTCAAGGTAAATTGATTCTAGATTACGCTTCAAGACTGATTTCCCTTACATTTTGAGGACGTAATAGAAACTTAATCTGTCTTCTAATTCTAACAAAAAGGATGAAACTTATCATTATTTCACTTATTCCTCTCGGTATTTTCTTTATTTAAAGAGAGTTTCATATCCTTCAAATCTGATGGGAAACCTCATCCAATTAATAAAAATTAGCCTGAATCAAATTATGAATTTCATAGCCAGTTACTTTATCAGCTATACCGGTCATTTTAGTATATTGAATACTATTCTTGGCTAAGGCGATAAATTAGCAACGCAGCACGATTTATTTCATCATCATAGTTCTTGAGATGCATTACCTCTCTGACTGAATGAGCATTTGCACCGGTAAAGCCAAGCCCATCTATACTGGCGACGAATGGAGCAACAACTTGAATATCACTGCCACCAATATCTGATGGATTATTAGCATAGACAGGATATTCTATGCCAAGATCATCATTGATTTTTTGTAACTTGGCAAGTAACTCTAAATTTCCTCTGCTCGCAGGCATGGGCATTACATTTACTTTATCAAAGCTGATCGTTGCAGTCGTATGCGGGAGATTATTATTTGTAATTTCGATCATCTTCTTCTTGGCGCGTTCTAGTTGTTCCATTGTAATAAAGCGCATAGTTCCATTAATGACATATGTTTGTGCCACAGCACTTGACCCATATACGGTCATTTCTCGTCGATTATCAGAAAGGGACAGTTCGGTGCCACCAGCTGCGTTATGTGGGTTAATGACAAGATGTTCTTCGCCTTTGACTTCTTCATAAAAAGCATTAAGAATACGCGCAGCTTCAAATGCAGCTCCTGCACCGACCTTTTCTTGAAAAATTTGGCTAGAATGAGCACGTCTACCGCTTACTTCAAGCTGCCATTCAGTATCAGCACGGCGTGCCACACTTGTCCCACCATTACTACCTCCTTCAAAACTTAGAGCGTAATCGGCTTTTTTACCCATTTCGATCATCCGTCCACGGCTGAACGAAATCGGATATCCATAAGATTCTTCATCGCCCGTAAACATAATGGAGATACATCGATTATTGAGACTTCCATTTTTATGCATGGCCTTAAGCGCATAGAGGATCATCATATTGCCACCTTTCATATCGGCAACACCGGGTCCCGCTAAATGATCACCCTTATGTTCAAATTTTTGAAACGGACTGTCTTTTCTGAATACCGTATCTATATGCCCTAGAAGCAAGAGACATTTTCCTGATGTGCCTTCTAATTTCGCGATCATGTGACCAGCACGGTTCACCTCAGCGGGCATATTCTGCCATTCTGTTTTAAAGCCTATGGCTTCGAGTTCTCTGGCAAAAACATTTCCAACTTCACGAACACCTGCGTGATTGTGAGTGCCACTATTGATATTCACTATTTTTTCGAGGAAAGAGATCTGCTCATCATATGTATCTGATAAATAACTGACAATTTCCATTTCAGCATACGATAGTTTTTCTTGGGCCCAACCCAAGCTAGAGAAAAGAGACAATATTGTAATGAGGGATAGTTTTTTCATATAACTATAATGAAACAGATGAGATAGTTTTTCAATGTGCATTTGATACAAAGAATTTGATTTTATTCTGTATCCCAGCCACTCCATCCTGGACCCCTAACAACCATTCCCGGCATTGCTCCTGTATGCTTTCCATGATTTAAAACCTGAATTCCATTAACAAAAACGTGTTCCATACCAACAGCATATTGATGAGGTTTTTCAAAAGTTGCTCTATCCGCTATTTCTTCTGGATCAAATACAACAATATCGGCATAGTAATCTTTTTTTAGTTGCCCCCTGTCATAGATACCAGCATTTGAGGCTGGAAGGGACGTCATCCTCCTTATAGCCTCAGTTAAACTAATTGCCTTTTCATCTCTTGAGTACTTTCCAAGAACTCTAGCAAAATTCCCATAAGCTCTGGGATGCGCACCCTTTTCTATGAAGACGCCTTCATTTGCTAAGGCCCCAGCATCAGAGCCAAAAGAAATCCATGGTTTTTTTATTTGTTTTAGGACATTTTCTTCAGACATCAAAAAAAATACTGCGTCTACACGGCTGTTATCCTCGATAACTAAATCCATGGCTGTAATTTGGGGAGATGTTCCTCTTAAGTTACTTACCTCACTGAGTGTTTTGCCAATATATTTTTTTAGATCTGGATTTTTAAAACCAGTAAGCATTATTCCTTCTGGACCTGCTTGCATAAAGAAATTCTCCCAATCTGAATCTGCATTCAGCATTTCTTCTGAAAGTAGATCGCGATTCTTTTTAGATTTTAATCTTTTGACCCACTCATCGTGGCCGCCTTCTTGTGACCACGGTGGCATTGTTGCATCCAATCCAGTCGCAGCTGCAGCATAGGTATACATATTCGCACTAATTCTTAATCCAGAAGCCTTTGCCGTTTCTATTAAATTAAATACATTTTCCAATTTATACCAATTTTTTTTCCCAGCCGCTTTAAGATGATAAATCTCAGCTGGAGCACCAGTTATGCTTGAAATCTTGATAAGTTCAAGCACAGCCTCTTCTAATTTATTGGCTTCTGATCTTAGATGAGAAATATACCTACCATTATATTCAGCCGCAGCACTCACAAGAGCGATAAGTTCATCAGTTTCTGCAAAATTTGCAGGAGTATATATCAATGAGGACCCAACCCCCAGAGCACCTTCTCTCATGGCATTCCTAACTAATTGCTTCATTCTCTCAAGCTCGTCTGATGTTGGCGCTCTATCTTCATATCCGAGTTCGTGAACTCTTATTGTGGTTGCACCAACATAGGAAGCAACATTAACTGAAACCCCTTGTTCAACGATAAAATCAAGGTATTCACCTAGAGTGGTCCATTCGATATCGTATTTAATATTGGATTGACGATTCTTTTCTCTAATTTTCATACTCTCGTTGAGAGGGCCCATCGATCTTCCTTCCCCCATAATTTCCAATGTTACTCCCTGTTTAATATCGCTCATTGCTCTTCCATCAATAATCAGAGGTTGAGTTGCCCACGAGAGCACATTAATGAAACCAGGTGCCACTGCCATACCTTTTGCATTAATTTCTTTTTCTGCTGAAGAGTTTGAAAGGTCACCTATGAGAGCAATGAAACTACCGTTAATAGCAATATCTGAAGATATAGGTGCATTCCCAGATCCGTCATAGATAAGACCATTTCTTATGATGAGGTCATAATCCTTTTTTGAGTTATCGGAGCATGCTCCAATAAGGGCTAACAGGAAAAACAAAAAAATATGTTTTATTTTCATTTCCTAGTGTTCATATCAATTTCAAAGTTTATATCGTTATTAAATGATTCTTACTTAATATCTTTTCATTTTCAAGGAATGAAGCTTTCGTATTCATGTCATACAAAATCTTTCATTGCCATAAATGAAATTAAATTATTTGACGGAGTTTTGATTTAATTTTAATCTGGAATTAGACAACAATAAAACTAAGGATCAGAAATGCTAAGAAAATTTAAGTTCGCTGTTATTCACCTCTTCATTATTTTCGGGCTTGGCGCATGCAGCATGGAAGATAATTCCACAAAATCAAATGCTGAAACCGAAGCAGAAATGATAAGTCGTGCCCTAGAAATTCACGATCGTGTTTTGACACTGGATACACATGCTGATACGCCACTTCGAATGATCCAACCCGGATTTGACATGGCAGAGAGACATGATCCAAATGAGACAGGCTCAAAGTTTGATTACCCACGCATGATTGAGGGTGGTTTGGACGCGGTTTTCTTTGCCGCATTCGTTGCACAAGATATCAGAGATGACGCTAACAACGAACGTGCAAAAAATTTAGCACTTCAAATGATTGATGCCGTTATTGATTCTATAGAAAACAATTCAGATCAAGTCGGCCTTGCATTAGATCCAGAAGATGCGTACGAACTGGAGGATAATAATAAACGTGCTGTTTATATTGGGATTGAAAATGGATACCCAATTGGAAATGACATAAAGAATGTCGAGACTTTTTTCAATGAGGGTGTTCGGTATATTACTCTGGTACATTCATCAAATAATGACTTAGCCGACTCAGCGACCGACCAAGAGGGACCTGAACATAATGGACTGAGTCAATTTGGCAAAGAGGTTGTTGTTGAGATGAACAGGCTTGGAATAATGGTCGATGTTTCTCACGCAAGTGATGATGTATTTTATGATGCAATTTCTATATCAGAGGCACCCATAATTGCAAGTCACTCTAATGCTCGATCAGTCACTGAGCACGACAGAAATATGTCAGATGAGATGCTTCGACTGATTGCAGAGAATAATGGTGTAGTGCAACTGACGATGCTGTCAGCATACTTAAGAGACGAACCTGAAAATCCTGAGCGAGAAGCTGCGACAGCAGAACTTCGAGCAAGCATGAAGCCAACAAGTGAAATGAATCCAGAGGAAAGAAGTGAAATGAGACAAGCCATAAGGGAAATTAATGAGAGGTTTCCTACTCCATTGGCAACTGTAGTTGATGTGGTGAATCATATTGATCATATCGTTGAGGTAGCCGGAATCGATCATGTTGGCATTGGTTGTGATTTTGACGGTGGTGGTGGAATTGATGGTGTTTTTGATGTCAGCGAGGTGATGAATATTACAATTGAATTGGTTCGACGAGGGTATTCGGAGTCTGACATTGAAAAAATTTGGGGAAAAAATCTTATTCGAGTATTTGATGAGGTTCAAAAAGTTTCAGAATCTATTCAGGCCAGAAATTAAACTTGAAGAAAGATTTACGCCTTGCTTTCGTTAGCATCATTGCGATGTTCGCATTGATTGAATCAGCTGTAATTCAATCACACCCATTAAGATTATCATTAAGTGAGATTGAATATCTAGAGCAAGAAAAGCTTATTGTGATAGACCTTAGGCTGTTTTTAATGGACGTTAATGAAGCTCTAGTTTTTGATCCAGAGAGCAGGGAGTTGCGTTTTTGTGAGCCAGATGAAGCACCAAATGCTGAGCAATTATTGATGAGTTATATTAATGATTTTTTCTTTTTAGAAGTGAATGGTGAAAGAGTACCTCTAAAAATCAAAAAAAAGAGACTCAAGGGCAATGGTATTGATACTGCCCTTGGAATTGTGTTCGAACATCATCACGATTCACCATTGAATACACTAAAAATAAAGAATGCAGTTTTTACCGATTTATTTTTTGATCAGAGCAATATTGTCTATGTTCACATTAACGATGATTCAACGAGCTTGATGTTGGATAAAAAAACTCCTTCTCACACCTTGATTTTTTGATATGAATTCATTTGTTTTCTATATTCAATTGGGCTTTGAACATATATCTGATATGGCTGGATACGATCACATATTATTTCTTATTGCGTTGTGTGCAGTTTATCGATTGGAGCAATGGAAAAACCTTCTTATTTTAGTAACAGCTTTTACGATAGGGCATTGTATTACCCTTGCACTAACGTCTTTCAGTGTGATAACGATCCCATCAAACTTGATTGAGTTTCTAATTCCAGTAACAATCGCAATTACAGCGCTTCACAATGTATATAGTCATAATAACTCATTGAAAAAATTGGAAAATATGAATGGCCGATATTTGATGGCACTGTTTTTTGGTTTTATTCATGGGATGGGTTTCTCCAATTACTTTCGCGCATTACTCATGGACGATTCCTCTATATTAATGCCTCTGTTGGGTTTTAATTTAGGCATAGAGCTTGGGCAATTATTGGTTGTGTTTTTAATTGTTGGAATGGTCTATGTATTTTTAAATCTTTACGGTACGCGACATCGAGACTGGAATATATTTATTTCGGGTGGCGCATTCAGTTTGTCTGTATTACTCATGCTTGAGAATAAATTTTGGTAGAATGCTTATCTTTAAAATTTCTTAGTGAAAACAGGATGTTTAATTTATAAAACAATTTAATAAAATTATATAAATTATTGTTTATTATTCTCATTTAATAAATTATTACCAATTTTTATTACATCCTCAACAAGTTCTCTAAAATCCTGTAATCGACTTCTATGGTTTGTGATTGCCACTCGTATTGAGAATATATTATTTAATAAGGCTGATGATGGAGCATGATCTCCACTTTCATGGAGCCTCATCAATAATTCTGCATTAAAATCATTTAGAAGCTCATTATCTATATTCTGATTTACGAACCTAAAGTTAACAATATTAAGAGAGGTTGGAGATAATAGTTCAAGATTTTGATTGTCGTTAATTAAATTTGTTAGGTATTTGGCCTGATTTATGTTTTGCTCGACTAACTCACCAAATTTATCTGATCCTTCAATTTTCAGTGCCACCCATGCTCTTAATGCTTTAAATGATCGTGAAAGTTGCACACCGTATTCTGAGAAATTTAATGGTCCGGAAGCTAGACCTCTCTCAAAGTTTTTAATATAAGGAGGTATGACGGAAAATGTTTCCTTGTGAGGAGCTCCACCTCTTATCAATGTGCATCCACAATCATATTGAATATACATCCACTTGTGCAAATCAAACGCAATTGAATCTGATAACTCCATTCCTTCCACGAGATGTTTTGACTCTTTTGATAATTTTGTAATCGCACCAAATGCACCGTCTGTATGTAGCCACATGTTTTCTTTTTTTGCAATTTCAGAAAGTTTTATTAGCGGATCGATAGCTCCCGTATTGACTGTACCAACATTGGCAACTATACATGCTGGCAGATTGCCATTTTTTCTATCATCAGATATTGCTTCTTTCAATAGTTCAATGTTTATTGTGTAATCATCCAGTACTGGGATCAGTCTAAGTGACTCTGATCCAAGCCCCAACAGTTCAATAGCTTTTCGAATGCACGAATGTGTTTCTGTCGAGCTGTAATAAATCAGCCTTGAGTTTTCTTGCACATCAACACCCGTCTTTCTGACATCATAATTCGCTGCATGAGTTCTTGCGACAGCTAAACCAACAAGATTTGCCATAGATCCTCCACTGACAAGAAGACCGCTCGCGTCGGAAGGATAGTCCATTAATGTTTTTAGCCAGTCAAGCAATTGAAGTTCTACATAAGTAGAGGCCGTCTCATCTAACCCTAAACTACCTGAATTCATTGCCGAAATAATCATATCGGCAATTAACTGACTGGGCGTTCCGGTGCCGCCAACCCAGCTCCAGAATCTTGGATGTATGTTGTTTGTAGGATAAGGGAGAATATGCTTTTTTACTTCATTATAGACATCGGCATATCTTGATCCTGTTGTTGGCAAATCTTCAGTAAAAAGTTTTTTCGAATCTTCTGGGAGCTCACTCCATACCGGTCTGTCTCCAACTGTTTTCAGATAGTCCACCATATCATCACATACCTTGTGAAGTAGAGCTTGAAACTCATCCCAGTCATCCGGATCCAGTGTTTTTTCATTCTTGTCTATGTTTTTCATTAGGCTATTTTTTTGGTGAATCTAATTTAACTTTGTAATATTGTACTAGAATGAATCTACTAATGTTAATACTTGTCTTTCTCGGAATATTCGTATCATTTTCTATTGCTTATTTTTTTTGGCGATTGATACCAAAAATCAACAAATTAGAAGAGCAAAGCAATGAAATGAAGAAAATGGAAACACCTGAGGATGATTAAAAAGTTTTATAGATTTTTATTTATCAAAGATAGGGCCTCATCAAGAGCTGATTTGCTATTTAAAATAAAATTTAACATTGATAATAATTTCTCATTATTTTGAGTCTCTTCATCAAGATTGTAAACTTCCGTAAGGTCATTAAATCCGAGGTATTCAGGGTGATGTATCTCTAGGATCTCTGCATAGAGGTAATAATAATTCTCTGTTTTTACATTCAATTCGTAAAAATGCAGCGCAAGATTCTCATAACTGATTTCTGGAAGCCAAGATTTAAAAAAGAGTTTATCGGGGTTTGATATCACCATAATTTGATGGCTTGTTTTATCAATATCCCAGCCTTCTTTTTTGAAAGATTCCCCAATTGAGCCTCCGTTTAAAATTTTTTCATGAATGATAGAGACTTGTCTTGTTTCTTTGAATTTTACTATCGCAAGTGTGTGATAATTTTTTTTGTTTTTGTTATTTGGGTTCAGGCTATACAAAAAACTTACTCTTGACTGATTGTCAGATTGAACGATATCAATACCATATGAACCAAATTTTTGTTCTATTCTTTCACTGTTCAAGAGAGTATTCTTGCTTTCAGTATTGTTATTACAAGAAAGTAAAATAAAAAGAAAAAAAATGTATAAACTCGATGTCTTATGAGATGGGTTCATTTTTGAGTTAATCTTTTTTGAGGTTATAATTATTATATCTTCTTTCGTTTAAATATCTCTTAAATCTTTATGAATAAGAAATACACTTTGGGTCAAATAATATTTGCATTGACAGTAGGATTGCTTGCTGCATCTGTTGTCTACTTCAGTTCTATATCACCAGACATTTCAATTCAGCGTGAAAATGAAGAAGCGGTGATAAAGAAGAGTGAAAAACTATTCATGACCTTATTGCAAATGCCAAACTCAACAGAAATGATTCATCCTCTGAATCCCGACAGAGATGTTGGTAAATCCTATATTTATCCATTAGATGGTGACTGGCAAATTTCAGGCTTTTACAGACGCAATCAAAATGAAGAATGGAGAGGATGGCTCATTAATCTAGATGAATCATTAGATTTGATCGAGTTACGCGTTCAGGGGGCGATTAATGAGTTTAACGAAGATGTTTTAAAAAAAGAAAATGTAATCATACTGCCATAGGACACACTATTGTTTTTTTAAATTTCTGTCCTCATCCCACTGAATTATATTGAGCTCGATAAATAAAAATGCAATAAGCCATAAAAATGCATCCCAAAAATCGATGAAATCACCTTTCATTCCCCAGTATATGGCGTTAAAGAATAAAATTGGATATAAAAAGTATTTACTAAGGAAGCTTAATTTTTTTGAAACAGAGATATAATTATTTTTCTCAACCAATACAATATTTATCTCAATTATCAGTACCACAATAATCCATACACCTGAATTTATGACATCAATCCATCCCAATCTTATAATCTCGATCAAGCCATTAAGGTCAACAATGGCCTGCATTCCAGGAAATTTGAAAAATTCATTGGATGCGCTTAATTGCTCACAGTTATTTAAGGTGATTGCTTGATATTCATTTATATCTACAGAATAAGCCCAGTCTCCACTTGCCAGTTGACATAGATTTGTGGTCTGTAAGTAGCTTTCTGCTTCATTGAAAATAACCAAATTTGCGTAATAACCGAAAAATGAATAAACAATAAATCCATAGCATATAGATTTAATTAAAAAAAGCGTGTACTTTATTGATTTTGTTATTATTTCATCTTCTAAAATATAAGTTTCAAGTTCAAGCAGCCACAATAAAATCAACCAAGCAGCAGTGTCAATTGATGCGGCAAAACCCTCATAAATCTGATGAAATTCGATTCCATTTGGATATCTGATTGGATATGCAAGCACTTCCTCCTCTAAAAAGAAATACATATTGGCTGTCAGCAATATATAGATGCTGTATTTAAAAATTTGGAATATTTTTTCTTTACTCGGCATGCCTATATTTACCCTGTATTGGTATTATTTGGAGAGACGAAATTCTGTTATAATTCAACGTATAATCATTTATATCCCAGAGTATGCCATCAATGGAACTTTTTCATTAAGAACTTATTTTATTCAATATGCATTACCGTAATCTAATCATTCTGTTTTTTTGTCAATTGATTTCATCTACAGGTCAATTAGTCGTTGTAACGCTTGGCGGTATAATCGGCTCATCTTTAACTGATAATCAGTCAATAGCAACATTGCCAGTGTCCTTAATGGTCGTAGTCACAGCGCTTTCTGCTATTCCTGCGACTATGATAATGAAAAAGATAGGAAGAAAGTATGGGTCCGCTCTTGCTTCGATATCAGCAGCTATGGCTGTGCTTCTTGCTGCTTTAGCAATTAAGAATCAAAGTTTTTTATTGTTTGCTTTGTCTGCTTCGTTGTTTGGTATTAATGCGGCATTTTCTCAGCAATATCGTTATGCAGCAGCTGAAAGCGTTGATCAAAAGTATGTAGGTAGATCTATCTCTATGATTCTTCTGGGCGCCATCGGTGGTGCCATGCTTGGACCCGAGCTTGTTACGAGGGGTCAATATTGGTTTGATGAGATACTGTATGCTGGAACACTGGTCGCTCTTGCTTTTCTGTTTTGTATTCAGTCTATACTTCTTCTGTCACTTGGATCATTTAAAATCTCATCCAACGATGATCAGGAAAGTCCCGGTAGAAAACTCAATGTTATCTTTAAACAGCGTGTATTTATTATGGCTATGCTGGGCGCAACAGTTGCTTATGGCTCGATGACATTTATTATGACTGCAACGCCACTGAGTATGCATGTCATTGATGGCTATTCGATCGAGGCGACTGCCAATATTATAAGGAGCCATGTATTAGCGATGTATATACCTTCTTTAATTTCAGGATTCTTGATCGAGAAATATGGATTAAATAAAATTATGGCGATAGGTGTTATTGGACTTCTAGGATCTTCATTAGTTGGTTTGTCAGGAAATACAATATTTATGTATTGGTTAGCGCTTGTTCTGCTTGGCATTGGATGGAACTTTCTCTACGTTGGTGGGACAACGATGCTGACTTACACCTATGAACCAAATGAGCGATTTAAAGCTCAGGGCCTAAATGAGTTCTGTGTTTTTGGAATGTCCGCGATTGGATCTCTTCTTGCTGGAACAATTATGTATCTATATGGTTGGTATACGCTGGTTATCATACCAATACCTTTTTTATTAATGATTGGGGCTGGACTTGTAGTCACTCACAAAGAGGTTGAAAATATTGTTGCGAATAGAAACGTAAACTAAAAGGCACAAAAAAGTAATTAATGAAACACCGTATTTACAATAAGGCAATGTATCAATTTGACTCTCCAGAAGACTCACTATGGGAGGCTACCCCCGGAAATAGGTCAGCAATAAGTCAGAAATTATTAGGCGATCAAATTTCCGATATTGCAATAATTGGTGGAGGGTATACGGGCTTATCAACTGCTTACCATTTAGCAAAAAAATATAATATCACTTCATCGGTCATAGATGCTGGTCATATTGGATGGGGAGCGTCTGGAAGGAATGGTGGTTTTTGTTCAATGGGAGGAACGGCAGAAAGTATAAAAGCTCTTATAAAGAAGTATGGGTTAGAAGACGTAAAGAAATATTATCAATGTCAAATTGAAGCAATCGAGCTAGTCAGAAAAATCATAATTGATGAAGATATTGACATAAACATTCAAGGTAAGGCAGAAATTGAGGTTGCTCGTTCATCAAGAGATCATGAAGTTTTAGCAAGTTATGCTCGTTTGAGACAGGATGTTTTGGGCTTGAAAACCAACATAATCTCAAGAGATGATTTCGCGGAAAATTATTTTGACTCAACGGAGCAGTTTGGCGCAATTTCTGTTGAACCTACATTTGGTATTCATCCTCTCAGGTACGCAATCGGTTTGGCTGATGCGGCTTCTAAAAAGGGAGTGAAGTTATACACAAATAGTGAGATTTTGTCTTGGAGCAAAACATCAAAAGGACATATTCTGAAAACAAGTCAAGGCTCAATTCTTGCAAAAAATGTTGTGTTCGCTACAAATGGTTTTATGCCAGAACATCTCTTATCTAGCTTTTACTCAAGATCGCTTCCGATTATAAGCTCAATAATAACTACTAGACCGCTTAGACAGAGTGAGCTAGATGATCATAATTGGAAAACAGATGACCCAATTATAAATTCAAGGAAGCTTGTGAATTATTTCAGGATGTTACCCGATAAACGATTTTTATTTGGAGGCAGAGGCTCTTCAGCGGGTGACATGAATGGAGCTCGTAAAAACTATATGTATCTGGAAAAAATCATGAAAAAAATTTGGCCTCACTGGAAAAATGTTGAGATTGAGTACAAATGGCATGGCTTTGTCTGTTTTACCAGCAGATTAACACCTTCTATTGGTAGATTGGATGATGATCCATCAATTCTATTTGGCTTTGGGTATCATGGAAATGGTGTTAATACATCAACTTGGACTGGTTATCAGTTAGCCAAGATAATTGGTGAGTGTGATAAATCAAATCA
>Ga0207993_1000562_pt1 | contig 14542 bp, 16 predicted proteins | sample ETN01SmetaG_2_FD_185791 | JGI IMG/M metagenome (GOLD analysis project Ga0207993, IMG submission 185791) | Marine microbial and viral communities from oxygen minimum zone, Eastern Pacific Ocean - ETNP2014F12-01SV265 (SPAdes) (version 2) | ecosystem: Environmental > Aquatic > Marine > Oceanic ...
CGTAAGCTAATTGATAAGGAATAAATATTGTTCTTTTTCCACCCTCTCTCATACCAAGTAGCCCAGTTTCCCAACCTAGGATTACTTTCCTTACTCCTATTTGAAAATCAAAAAATTGCCCTCTATCGTAAGAACTATCAAAAACAGTATTATCTTCTAGTCTGCCAATGTAATGGACAGATAATTTTGAATGATTTTTTACTTCTAAGCCATTGCCAATGGTTTCATTTAAGATCTTAACTTCGTTAGAAAAAGATTTATAGCTAAAAAAGAAAATAAATAAAAATAATAAAATTTTATACATTAATTTGCTTCCTTTAATTGTTTTATTTGTGAAGGTAATGAAACAATTCCACTTAAAACTATAAATATTGCTCCAATATAAGCATATAAATTCATATATTCATTAAATATAAATATTCCAACCAATGATGACCACAATACCTGAAGGTAAACTAAACTAAAAACTGATGCATAATGCTTTTGAGCAATCTTAAAAGCAGTAGTAGCAAAAAACATAGCTGAATTGATAAATAATGCTGCAGTTAAAATTAAAAAAAACTCAAAAAAAGTTACTTTTAATGGATTTAATAAAAATAAAGGTATTGAAACTAAGTGAACAAAAAAGCCACCATAAAGAAAATACCCAATATTTGTAGTTACATGATTATATTTATTTACAATAAATGTTGTAATTGTAATTAATAATACACCAACAAGAACAATGAGGTAATAAATATTAAAGCTTTCAAATCCAGGCTGAATAACAAATAAAACTCCTAAAAAACCAATTAACAAAGATATATAAGTTAAGAAATTTAACTTTTCATTTAGTAAAAAAATAGCAAAAATCGTTCCCATCAATGGTGCAGTCATATTTAATGTTGTGAATTCTGGAAGTTTAATTTGTTCAAGTGATATAAAGGCAATAAAAGGCAAAGGGATATTTATAAAGCCTCTGAAAATAGGTAGAAAATAATTAGTGCATTTTATATTTTTTTTTAAAGTTCCATTAATAAATAAATAAAATGGGAAACATAAATAAATCGGTATTCCATAAAAAATGAAATGATAAAATTTTACATTTGTTTGAGATAAATAATTTATTATTGCATCATTTGTTACAAAAAAAATACCTGCAAAAAATAATAAAATCGATGAATAAGCAATACTTTTTTTCATTACATTAATAATTTAATATCATTAATAATCATTTAATTGTTTCTTTTGAGCTTGAAGAGATAATAAACCACTAATAATAATGAATAACGCTCCTAAAATTACAATTATATTTTGATGTTCATTAAAAATAAATATACTAATTATAAAAGACCAAAATATTTGTAAATATAATAGACCAAAAACAGATGAAAAATGTTTCTGTGAATTTTGAAGAGCATAAGTAAAACAATAAAATCCAATAAATACAATAAAATTAGCAAACATAGATAATTTAATTAATTCAAAATCAATTAAAGGATCATAGTAAAATAATATAAAGGACAATAAGTTAACGGGTAATACTCCGTATATAAAAAAACCTAAAGTAGAACATATGTTATAAAACTTGTTGGCTAAGAAACTTTGTAAAGCCAAAGTAAAAGCTCCAAACAATGGGCCTAAGTAATATATATTAAAATTACTAAATCCTGGCTGAAGAATAAATAAAACACCTATAAACCCTAAGGTTATCGAAATTACCGTGAATAAATTAATTTTTTCTTTCAAAAAAATTATAGCCAAAATCATTCCTAAAATTGGTGATAGCATATTTAATGTTGTCCATTCTGCTAAAGAAATATTTTGTAAACTTACAAATAATATAAATGGTATAGGTAAAAAAATTGTACCTCTTATAATTAAGATTGTGTAATTAGATGATGAAAGATATTTTTTTAAATTTCCTGATAAGAATAAATATATAAATAATAGAAATAATAATGGACTCCCAAAAACAACATGATGATAAAATTTAAAATTTAAATAAGATAAATGATCAATAATTGCATCATGAATAACAAAAAATAAACCTCCACAAATTATTCCTGATGAGCAGTATATTATTTGCTTATTCAACATATTTTAAATTAAAATTAGGATTGTATGTATAAAAAATTACTTATATTGTTAATCTGATGAATACAAATGAAATAAAAACTTATCGCTTAATAATTAAAGGAAAAGTTCAAGGAGTTGGATTTAGACATTGGTTTAGTGATTTAGCAATCTCTTTAGGATTAAACGGTTATATTCAAAATAAAGAGAGTAAAGATGAGGTTGAGGCTATTATTCAAGGAGATATGCAAAGCATACTATCTATTACTGAAAAAGCGAAAGATGGTCCATCACTAGCTCTAGTTGAAGGAGTTATTCCAAATAGTATCATTAGTAATGTTAAGTATTCAGGTTTTATAGTTAAATACGAAATTTAATTAAAAACTTGCTTTATAGTTTTATGAAGAGAGTCAAATATTTCATCAATCTGATTTTTAGTAATTATAAACTGAGGACACAAAACAATTGCAGGACCTAAAGGTCTGCAAATTAATCCATTATCAATTGATAAATTTGCAACTTTATCTCCCATATTAAGATGACCTTCAAATGGTTCTTTTGTATCTTTATTTTTTACCATCTCTAATGCAGCCATAAGACCTATACCTCTAGTTTCTCCAATGTGTTCATAATCATTAAATTCATTTAATCTTTCAAAAAAATAGGGTTCAATCAACTTTACATTATCTAATAAACCCTCATTCATAATTACATCTATTGCTTTCAAAGCAATTGCACATCCAACAGGATGACCACCAGCTGTAAAACCATGTGGAAATTCTTCTGCTTCTTCTGATACTTCAACAAATTTATCTGAAAATTCTTTATTAACTATAACTGCACCCATAGGAAAGTACCCAGCTGTTAAACATTTAGATGAAATAATTATATCGGGTTTGATATTGTATGTATCACAACCCCATAAATTTCCAGTTCTACCAAATCCACAAATTACTTCATCTGCGATAAAAGGAATATTATATTTTTTTAATATAGGCTGAACTAAATCAAAATACGATCTTGAAGGAGGTATACAGCCACCTGCACCTTGAACAGGTTCTGCAACAAAACCTGCAATAGTTTCTGGATCTTCTTTAATGATTTTTTCTTCTAAATTTTTAGCCATCCTAAGGGAAAATTCTTCTTCCGTTTCATTCTCTAATCCATATTTCCAATAATGAGGACATTCAATATGAATGAATTCTTTTGATGGTAATCCAAACTCTTTATTGTATGGTTTGGCTGTCATTGAAGAAGCTCCTAAAGTAACGCCATGATATCCATTAATTCTTGTTATAATTTTTCGTCTATTTGACTTTCCAATTCTTGCATTTAACATCCATAACATTTTGACCATGGTGTCATTTGCTTCGGATCCTGAATTACAAAAGAATACACGACCTTGATCAAAAGGTGATACTTCAATAATTTTTTCAGATAGCTGCAACGTTTCTTCAGACAATCTTCCAAATAAAGAATGATAACCAGCAAATTTTTCATACTGTTTTTTTGCAACTTCAATTAATCCAGGATGGTCAAAACCAGCACACTGATTCCATAGACCAGAATTCCCATCTAGATATTTATTACCTTTAGTATCGTAAACATATATTCCTTTTCCATAAGAAATAACTAAAGGGCCTCTTTCATTTAATGACTTCAAGTCAGTAAATCCATATAAATGGCTGGAAATATTTCTTTGTAACATACCAGTTAAATATTTTTTTTTATTATGAAAAGCAAGATCTTATTTTCAGTTGGGACGATAGGTGTACTTTTTATGATGGCTGGCCAATTATCATTCTCTATAAATGATAGTTATGTCAAACTTGTTGTAAAAAATATAGGTGATGACAATTCATTATATTCTGTAATTTTTTTAAGAGGTTTAGTTACATCAAGTTTATTAGGTTTATATTTAGTTTTTTTCGAAAAAAAGAATTTAATTAAAATACTATCAATCAAAAGTTTTCATATAAGAGGTTTGTATGAAGTTTTAACGGCATTATTTTTTTTGGTTGGATTAATATTACTGCCAATATCTGAGGTTTATACACTTTTAATGACTAATCCTTTCTTTGTCACAATATTTGCTTTTCTTTTTTTGGGAGAGAAAGTTGGTATAAGAAGATGGTGTGCAGTTATCATTGGGTTTTTAGGTGTACTAGTAGTTGTAAATCCACAAAATTTACAATTTAATTATCTTTTAGTGTTACCAATTTTAGCTGCTATTTTTTTAACTATTAGAGATATTGCTACAAAAAGTTTAGCAACTAAATCAAATAGTGTTGAAATTACATTTGTGACAGCATTATTAATTACTGGGTTTGCAGGGTTGGGTTCAATTATTTTTGGTTATCAAGTAAGCAGTGAAGATATAAATTATATTCTTGCTTCTAGTATATTTGTTTTATTCGGATATTTATTTTCAGTATTAACAGTTTTTTATGCACCACTCTCATTAACGGCCTCTGCAAGATACAGTGTAATTATATTTGGTATGATTTTTGGGTATTTAATACTAGGTGAAACTCCAACTTATAATATGATTGCAGGTGCAATAATTATTACATTAAGTGGTTTATTTGTAATCAAAAGAGAAAAAGAAATAGGTAAAATTAAATAAAAATTTACTGATCCTTACAAAAATTATAAACTTCTTCAACATGACCTTTAACTTTAACTTTATTCCAAGAATTTAGAATTTTTCCATTTTTATCGATTACAAATGTAGATCTATCTATCCCAAAATATTTCCTACCATACATAGATTTTTCTATCCAAATACCAAGTTTATCACAATTTTTTCCTTCATCCGAACCAAGTGGGTATTTCAATTTATACTTATCTGAAAATTTTTTATTCCGATCAACAGGATCTTTAGAAGCTCCTATTACATCAAAGCCAATTTTATTAAATTTTGTTAAATATTTCTGAAAATCTGCAACTTCTACTGAGCATCCACCAGTTAACGCCTTAGGGTAAAAGAATAAAACTGTTTTATTCTTTAATTTAGATGAATCAAACTCATTATCGTTTGTTAATTGAAGTTTTATCTTAGGAATTTTTTTCATAATTATACTACTAGTTTAAGACCGTACCCAGCTTTTTTAACTCTTGTTTTAAAATAATTTTTATTAAATTTATTCAAAGTTGGCTTTGTATTTATTTGATTTTCGACTTTAATTCCAGCTTTCTTAATAGAATTAATTTTATTTTTATTATTTGTAATAAGATTAACTTTATTTATTTTTAATAATTTCAGTATTCTAGCTGCAATATTAAAATCTCTTTCATCATCTAAAAAACCAATATTATGATCGGCGTCTATTGTATCCATACCCCTTGCTTGAAGAGAATAAGCTCTCATTTTATTAGCTAATCCTATTCCCCTACCTTCTTGTTCTAAATATAATATAATTCCACCATTATTTCTAACCATGTAATTGATTGATTGATTTAATTGTTCACCACAATCACATTTTAAAGAATGAAAAATATCACCTGTAAAACAAGCTGAATGTATTCTTAAATTAACAGATTTTTTATTTATTTTTTTTGGATTAACAATTATCGCTACATGTTTATCAGATCCAATATATGATTTGAATATTTTAAAATTAGAATTTTCGTTTTTTGGTAGTGGAACTTTTGCACTAGAAACTAATTTAATACTTTCACAAATTAATTCATTTTGCCTCAATAAATCTTTGTAATCGAATATTAAAATTCCTTTTTTAAATCCAAATTCATTTATATTTTTGTAATATTTTTTATTAATTTTTTTAAAAACTAGTGATGGTATCATTTTAGCATTTTTGGAAAGATCAATACAAACATTATGAAAATTTTTAGATTTGAATTTTTTAATATTGGTAAATTTAATTACTTTATTATTGCTAAGAGGATTGACAAATAAATTTATTATTTGATTTACATCTGTTTTGGGATTTATCTCAAAATAAATATTACTTTTAATATTCTTATTAAAAATTGATTGAGCTTTTTGTTTAGTAATAAGTAGATATTTTTCATCAATTAAGTGCTTATTGAATTGATTAAAAATTTTACTTTGGGAATGCTCTATATTAAAGAACATCCAATATTCCTTGTTATTCTGAATTATTAAGGGTCTTCCAGTCCTGAGTTCGTTAATTGCCCTATCTATTATAGTTCCTGTATTAGATTTGAAACTCATGAAAACTTTATATAGATATAATTAAAATAAAAACAAATGATTACATCAAAAAATATAGGAATTTTACTAGATTTTATAAAAAATTCTAAAAAGAATAGTGATTTATATTTATTGGTTAAAAAAAATAATATTTCTTTATCATCAAAAAGAAAAAGTAATTTTTACATAAAAAATAATAATCTGGAATCTAAAATTAATATAAGTAAATATTATCAATCAATCTTAAATATCCTTCTCCCGATATTAAGAAAAAACAAAAAATTAGTTATAGCTCAGATAGGACAAAGTATTGATGGTAGAATTGCATTAAATAATGGTAATTCACATTACATAAATAATCCCAAGAGTATAATTTATCTACATTGTTTACGAAGTATCAGTGATGCAATTATTGTAGGCTCAAATACCATTAAAAAAGACGATCCACTATTAACAACAAGAAAAATAAAGGGCACAAATCCAAAAAGAATTATTATCGATGGCAGTCTTTCGCTAAATAACAAATATAAAATATTTAATGACGGTAATGAAAATATAATTTTTACAAAAAGTAATAAAAATATTAGATTGAATAATTCAACAATAATAAGATTAAAAGAAAAAAATTTTACTAAAAACTTTATTACGCAAATAAAAAAACTTAAATATAAAAATATTTTAGTAGAGGGAGGATCAAAAACTATTTCAGAATTAATAAATAATAAATATATTGATATTCTTCAATTTATGATTGCCCCAATATTAATAGGTTCCGGAATTAATTCATTAAATTTAAAAGAAATTTCAAATCTCAATAAAGCTATCAGACCAAAACATAATTTTAATGAATTAGAAAATGAAATTATTGTTAATTTATTTCTTAATAGCTAAAAAATCTGTATTATTTAAAATAAATCTAGAATTTTTTTCTTTAATACATTTTAAACGAAATTTTAACCAATCATCAAAGTTAAGTTTATTTTTTTGAATAATTTCTCTACAAAAATTTAAGAAATAAATTTGAAATTCATAATTTTTACTAACATCCCATGTAGAGTCTAAAACATATGTTTTGTGAGTCCTTTTAAATACTTTATTTATTAATTCAGTACAATCTGGTCCAACGGCCACTTCCCCTATTCCTTTGTCAGATTTTTGATCTTTATTAAAAATATTAAGAATTCTTTTATCATCCTTGTGTTTTGGAAAAAATTTAAAATTACCGTTATAATTTAAGGCAAAGTAGACAATTTCTGTATCAACATTTAATTTATGAAAATTTTTAAACCATGTTTTTGGAAGAATATCTAAAAAAGCAGATCCTGTAACTAAATTATAATCATTAAAATTTATTTTTTCTAGATTATTAATTACATCAACAATTTTAAAATTAGTTTTTTTTATTTTAGATGATAATTTTATATTTTTTTTAAAATAATTTGTTGATTTATGAGATATGTCTACAAAAGACCAATATTGATTATTTAATAATCGTGACTTAAGAAATCTATAATTGGATCCAGCACCTGAACCTAAGTCAACTATTCTAATATTTTTTTTATTTTTAAAAAATTTATTAATTAAATATAGTATTCTTTTGTTTCTTGAATTTCTATCGACAGTTTCTCTAAGATTTAACCATTTATTTTGAAATTCATGCATATTAAATTAATTTAACAAATTTCTTAGCTGACTCTAGAGGGGTAAGAAGATATCTTTTATTTTTATTAATATTAATATTCAATTTTTTAAAATTTTTTTTATTTAATATATTTTTAATAATTATATTTCTAAGATCATTTACTTCAAATTTTTTGAAATAAATAACACCCTTTTTTCCTAGTGTATTTAAGATAGTATTAGTAAAAAAGGTTATAATTGGCTTTTTAATTATTAATGCATTTGCTAAAGACATACCAAAACCTTCATATTTACTTACCGAAATGTAACAATCTGTTTTAGAATATAATTTAGCTAATTTTGTATCTGAAATAGTGCCATGGAATATGATTTTTCTGCTCATTGAATTTTTAGAAATATATTTTTTGAGTTTTTTGTAATAACTTATATCTCTTGTAGTATCACCAACAATTTCTAAAATAAAATTATCTAAAGGCTTTAAAACTTTTAATAAAAAAAGATAATTTTTTCTATTTATTATACTTCCACATGTTAAAAAATGAATTTTACTATTATTTTTAAAATTATATTTTGCAAGTCTTTCTATACCAGGTTCAACTACAGAAATTTTATTATTTAGTACCTTAAATTCATTTATTAATAAATTTTTTGTATTTTTAGAAGTCACAATAAATTTATTTATTTTTTTGAAATTTTCTTTTTCTAATCGTAAGAATTTTTTTGACCTTTGACCTTTAAATTCAAGATATAAAGGATGATGTATTAGCGCGATAACATTATAAGTAAGTATTTTTTTGAAAATTGAATACATTCCTTCTAAAGCTAATCCATCAATTATAATTTTAGATTTAGGATCAATTTTATCTAAAATTTTTAGAAAATATTTTATATCGTTATTTGTAGGAAAAGGATAATTTTCACTTAGAGCAATTGGTCTAATATTTATATCTCTTATCTTTGCATATTCTAGGATATTTTTTTCATAAATGTATCCTCCAGTTTTTGCATTAATATTTCCTGGATAAACAAAATAAATATCAGATTTTTTTTTAGATAACCTCTTGTTCATATGATGCCCATGCAACATTTGATTCTTGCAAGGTTATTTTAATTTTTTTTAAAGATTTGTAATCTTCAGAGAATTCATTTCTTAGTCTATTCAAGATCTTATTGCAAATATCCTCTGCTAAAAACTCTGTTGAGGTAATTTTTCCCTTAAATTCATCAATTTCATCTAAATTTTGATAATTATATATTTTAAGAATATCTTTTAAAGTCGTGGACACTATTCCTAAATCCATAATTATATTGTATTTATTAAGTTTATCAGTGAAAAATTCTGCATCTACTAAATATGTAGCTCCATGCATATTTTGGGCTGGTCCAAATACTTCTCCAGGTAAAGAATGAGCTATTAGAATATTTTCTCTTACTTTTATCGAATACATAATTAATATTTAACTAGATGCATTATTGTATCCTTATTTTGAAGGATTTTATAGTAATCTTTTTCTAAATCAAAAAAATTACTTTCACTAGTAATTAATTTTTCTAATTTTGAATTTTTTAAAGATTTAATTGCTAATTTTAATCTCCCCTCAAAATCATATTTATTTTTCATGTATTTTGGTATTTTAGATACCTGTGAGCTAATAATTTTTAATCTTTTAGAATGAAAATAACCGCCTAAGGCAACTTCTCCTTTATTTTTACCATACCAACTAGCTTCTACTATTTTTCCTTCGATAGATAATTTTTCCATTAAAGAATTTAAAACTTTATAATTAGCTGTAGTGTTTATTGCTACATCTATTTTCTCAATCTTTCTTATATCAATAAAATTTAATCCTAAATAATTGGCAATTTTTCTTTTATTTTTATTATTATCAAAAACATAAACATTTTTATATCCATTAATTTTAAAAAAAAATGCAGTTAATAATCCTACAGAGCCAAGCCCTACAATTAGAATTTTGTTATTACTTTTAGATTGAGCGTCCCAAAAGATATTGATTGCTGTTTCCATATTTGCAGTTAAAATATATTTTCTCAAATTTCCTTTTGGTAGAAATATTAAATTTTGAATAGAAATTTCATATAAATCTTGATGAGGATAAAGACTAAATATTTTTTTATTTATATATTTCCTTGGACCATCAATAATATTCCCAACATTTATATAACCGTATTTTATAGGTAAATTAAAAGAACCATCTTGAAAAGGGGCTTTCATTAATTCAAATTGATCCTTACTTACGCTTTTAGATGAAACTAATTTTTCAGTTCCCTTGCTAATACCTGAGTAAATAGTTTTAACTAAAACTGTTTTGTTATTTTTATTGTAAACAAGTTTTTTTTGATAAATTTTAGCTTGTTTTTTTTTATCAATCCATAAAGAATAAGATTTCATAATTTACTTATAAATGTATAATAAAAAAATGCTAACAAACTTTTGGGAAGAATTAACAACAAATGAAATTAAAAAAATAAATAGAAAAACAGTTTTAATTTTCCCATTTTCATCAATAGAACAACACGGTCCGCATCTTCCATTAAATACTGATAAAAAAATTCTTGAAGGAATATTATTAGAATTCAATAAAAAATATAATTCAAATAAATATTTAATTATGCCTGAAATATATTTTGGTTCAGCTGCTGAACATACAGATTTTGATGGAACAATAAGTATTGATTCATTGGAATTTATATCACACTCTTTATCAATTTTAGAAAATGTATGTAAATTGAAATTTAAAAATATATTACTTTTAAATAGTCATGGTGGACAAATTAGCCATATAGATATTATTGCTAAAGAATTGAAATCAGAATTTAAGATAAACATAGTAAAAGGCACATATTTTTTATTTGATCAATTTAAAGGAATTATATCAAGTAAAGAAAAAGACTTTGGTTATCACGGTGGAGAATTTGAAACATCTATTATGTTATATTTATTTCCAAACCTAGTTAGGCAATCTAAAATTTCTAAACATAGATTATCTCCCGATTATTTATCATCTAAAACCATTTCTTATGAGAAAAATATTAAGAAAGCTTGGGTAACTAAAGAATTAAGTAAAAGTGGAATTATTGGAGATCCTAGAAAATCCAATGCACAGATAGGAAAAAAAATAATTGATAGAGTAACACAAAAATTAGATAAGATAATAAATGAGATGTTTTAGATTTTTATTTATTAAGAATTAAATTAAAAAAATTTTTCGTATACCTCATTGTAATCACAATCGTATATCTCACAGTTATCCAGCATATATTCAGTTATTTGACTTAAGAATGTACCATGACTGACTAATACAATTTTTTGTAAATTAAGGTTTTTGATAGATAGCAGAAAAGACCTTAATCTCATTTTAATATCATTGTGAGACTCTTGTATAATTTTTTTTTCATTAATAGGTTTGTTATTATTCCACCAAAAATCATTTAAATTATTAAAATCAAAATCATTAAATTCTTTTTTTAATTTTTTTGGTTGTCTTCCTACATCACATGAGTGATACAAATGTTCTCTTATTAATGGTTCAATTACAGGTTTATTAGATGGAAAAACAATAGAGAATGTTTCCAATGTTCTTGTTAAGGGGGAACAAAAATAATTATCAAATTTGAGATTTTTAATTCTATTATTTAATTTTTTTGCTTGCTCAACTCCTCTTTGAGTAATTCTTGCATCATAATAATAAGTTGGATTATCTAAATCTGATGCTGCATTAGCTTCTGACTCTGCATGTCTAATAAGATATAATTTCATTTTTTAACTATAAATACGATAAACGTTCATGCATTAGTAAGTATAAAACTTAGCTTTATTTACGGGAAGAAACAGCCAATAGTAATGGCACAATCATAACTAAGGTTGTTAAGACTGATGGATTAAATAACCAATAAAGAACACCTAGAGAAAATATTAACATCCAGAATTCGTTTTTATATAAAAATTTCATTATTTTTTAATTATATTAATTCAAATTATTTTCTACTAATACTTTTTTTACAGTTTCACCCATTACAGAAGGGTTTTTGGAGATTGTAACTCCACACTCTTTAAGAAGTTCTACTTTTTCTATTGCACTTTCACCATAAGCAGAAACAATTGCGCCAGCATGCCCCATCACACGACCTTTAGGTGCAGTTAGTCCTGCTATATACGCAATTACTGGTTTACTCATATTTTCTTTAGCAAATTGTCCAGCTTCAACTTCTTGTGGGCCACCTATTTCACCTATCATTAAAACTGCAATAGTTTCATCATCATTTTCAAACTTTTCAATTATATCTCTAAAAGAACTTCCATTTATTGGATCGCCTCCTATACCTACACTTGTTGAAACACCAATTTCCAAATCTTTAAGTTGTTGTGCAGCTTCATATCCCAAAGTGCCAGATCTACTAACTATTCCTATTTTACCTTCTTTGTAAATGTGGCCAGGCATAATACCTAACATAGATTTACCAGGGCTAATTATTCCTGCACAATTCGGACCTACTAATCCCATTTTTTTATCTTTTGGATATCTTCTCATGTATCTTTTTATTTTAACCATATCATGAGAAGGAATACCGTCAGTAATAGCCACACACGTTTTAATACCTGCATCAGCAGCTTCCATTGCTGAATCTGCTGCAAAGGCTGGTGGGACAAATAAAATTGATGTTGATGCTCCAGTTTGATCTACAGCTTCTTTAACAGTATTAAAAACAGGAAGATTTAAATGAGTCATACCACCCTTACCAGGTGTTACCCCGCCAACAACGTTAGAACCATACTTAATCATTTCTTCAGCATGAAAACTTCCAATTTTTCCTGTGAATCCTTGGACTAAAATCTTTGTATTTTTGTGAATGATTATAGACATGATTATCCAAGAGCCTTCACTGCTTTATTTGCTGCATCTTCTAAAGTTGATGCTTCAATGTAATTTATATTGCTTTTTTTAAGTATTTCATTTCCCTTTTCGACGTTAGTTCCAGCTAAACGTATAACTAAAGGATGTTTAATTTCAATTTTTGATAAAGCTTGAACAATTCCTTCTGCAACCCAATCACATCTGTTAATCCCTGCAAAGATATTAACTAATATTACCTTAACTTTTGTGTCCATAGAGATTAATTTAAAAGCTTTAACTATTTTTTCAGGTGTTGCACCTCCACCAACATCTAAAAAATTTGCAGGTTCACCACCAGCAAGTTTTATCATATCCATTGAAGCCATTGCTAAGCCTGCACCATTAATAATATTACCAATATTCCCATCTAAGCTTACATAATTCATTCCTCTGTCAGAAGCATAAACTTCATTTGAATTTTCTTGTGTTTTATCTCTAAGTTCTGCAATTTCGTCTCTTCTAAACATTGCATTATTATCAAAACTCATTTTACAATCTAATGCTAATATTTCATCTTGGTGTGATACAACTAATGGGTTAACTTCAACCATTGTTGCATCAAGCTCACTAAAAGCTTTATAACAACCAATAATTGTATTTGCAGCTCTTGAGATCAATTTGGATTCAATTCCTAAACCAAAAGCTATTTCTCTTGCTTGAAATTGTTGAATACCAACTGCTACTTCTATTTTAGATCGTATAATTGTTTCAGGTTTTTCTTTTGAAATTTCTTCGACACTCATTCCACCTTCTGTTGAGGCTACAACCATTATACTTTCTGAAGATCTATCAAACACTAAACCTAAATATAATTCATGTTTGATATCAGTTGCTTCTTCAATATAAATTCTATTTATTATCTTACCCTCTGGACCAGTTTGGTTTGTAATTAATTTTTTACCTAACAATTTATCAGTTGCATCAGCAACTTCTAACGGAGAATTACATATTATAATTCCACCCGCTTTACCTCTAGCACCAGAGTGAACTTGTGCTTTTACAACCCATTTAGAACCACCAATTTCTCTCGCTTTGTTTTCTGCATTTTCTGGACTATAAACAATACCACCAGTTGGAATTTTAACACCAAAATCAGACAATATTTTTTTTGCTTGATATTCGTGTATATCCATTACTTGCTCTCAATTAATTTATTTATATTTACAATATTTTCAGCCATTCTTGCAGATGCAGCGTCGATCATTCTTCCATCAAGCTGAGCAGCACCCTTTCCTTCAGCAGCTGCTTTTTCTAATTCTAATAATATTTTTTTTGCTTTATCTATTTCTTCTTTAGGTGGAGAAAAAACTTCATTAGCAAGATCTATTTGTGATGGATGTATTGCCCATTTACCCTCAAAACCAATTGCTGCAGCTCTTTTTGCTGCATCAAGATATCCTTCTTTGTCATTAAAATCACCAAAAGGTCCGTCTATTGCTCTTAAGCCATATGATCTACAAGTCATTACTAATGTTGATAAGCCATGATGCCATTGATCTCCAGGGTAATCAGGATTTAACCCCCCTATAACAACGGTTCTTGCGCGCATACTTGCTGCATAATCTGCAACTCCAAAATGTAATGCTTCTAGTCTTGAACTTGATGTTGCAATTGATTGAATATTAGACATTCCTAGTGCTGTTTCAATTAAACATTCTAAACCTATTCTATTTACAAATTTTTTATTTTGCTCAATTTGATTAAGCAAACAATCAACCATATATACATCAGATGATGAGCCTACTTTTGGAATTAA